>Ga0307507_10004074_pt1 | contig 26710 bp, 5 predicted proteins | sample 7_EM_MG_FD_207223 | JGI IMG/M metagenome (GOLD analysis project Ga0307507, IMG submission 207223) | Populus trichocarpa ectomycorrhiza microbial communities from riparian zone in the Pacific Northwest, United States - 7_EM | ecosystem: Host-associated > Plants > Roots > Unclassified | place...
AGACGACCGTCGCCAGAGCTAGACGACAACGACTAGCCAGCGAGCACTATAAACGATTCGATCGATTGATCGAATCAAGGTAGCACAGACAGGTAGGCACAAATAGGGAGATGCTGACGGGTAGGCAAATACAGACAGGTAAGTAGATATAGACAGGTAAGCAGATGCAAACAGGTAAGCAGATGCAGATAGGCAAGCAGATGCAGATAGGTAGGCAGATACTAATAGGTAGGCAGATATAGATAGGTAGGCAGATGCAAATAGGTAGGCGATACAGACAGGTAGGCAATGTAGATAGGTAGGCAATGCAGATAGGTAAGTAGATACAGACAGGCAAGCAGATATAGACAGGTAGGCAGATGCTAATAGGTAGGTAGATATAGACAGGTAGGCAGATGCAAACAGGTAGGCGATGTAGATAGGTAGGCAATGCAGATAGGTAAGCAGATATAGACAGGCAAGCAGATGTAGACAGGTAGGCAGATGCTAACGGGTAGGTAGATATAGACAGGTAGGCAGATACAAACAGGTAGGCAATGCAGACAGGTAGGCGATGTAGGCAGGTAGGTAAGTCAATAGGTAGATAGGTAGAAGAGAACTATTGCTATATTATATTAAATTATCTAAAATAATATTATTTATTTTGCTAGCCTTATAAATAGCTTTAAAGTAGCTTTTATTTATTTAAAATATGTTATTAGTATAAAAGAGGTAAATATAATTATGGTTACCAAATGCGCAGATTACTGGCAGGTTGCGCGCAGGCTGCGCGCAGGCTACATGTCAAAAAAACACGACATAGGCTAGTCGGTCGAGTTGCTAAATGACCTTAACTGCGCGCCAATTGCGTCAACCACCAACCATTGAGGCCATTGAAAGGGTACCATATTTTGCCGATGTAGAACTCCCGTAGCTTATAGGGTAAGTACTTAAAATTAGATATAGGTACTACTTTAGGTTGTTATTATAGCCTACCTAGCTTATATGGTATTTTAAGACATTATAGACCTTTTTTACTGCTAGGATTTTTTTAACTTCCTAATTTTTATTTTCTATAATCTGGATTAGTGGTAGGGGGTTATTATACTATCTAGGTAGTAGATTATCTATATCCTTTTATAGCTAGTCTAAAAAGAAGATAGGGTGGATCTTTATTAATTCTAGTAGCTTAACCTTAAAAGAGTGTTTTACCTTTTAAAGAGTCTTGTATAGGCTGGCTATTTAGTAGTCTAGCCTATAGCTTGGCCTCTAGGTTTTCTAGTTCTTTATTAATACCTATACCTTATCTCCTACTTAGAAGTCTACCTTACAATAATATTGGTTTATATTAAACTCCTTCTCTTACGCCTTTCTTATAATTATTTAAGTAGTCTCCTAGGCTCTATATATTCTCTTAGTAAATGCCCAGGCCTCTTTATAACTAAGGCGTTTATGGGGCGTAGTGGGTTTAGTAGGTCTATCCCAATTAAAGAACATTTATAGTGTATACCTGTAGAGTAGTTTAAATAGGGATATCTCTATACTATTATAGGGGAGTATAAGCTGTGCGTAGTCCATTATAGGCAGTAATTCCAATTAGTTATCCTAATAGTAGTCTATAAAGGGATGTAGTTGCTAGTTAAGGTACTAGTTTATAATCTTAGTTTAACCATTAGTCTAAGGGTAGAATGCTATAGAGAGCCTAACATTAATCCTAAGAATATAGTAGAATTTATTCTAGAAATCTAATATAAACTAGGGACTATAGTTAGAGATAATTAATTTAGGGGCACCGTAGAATTAATAGATGTTATTAACGTAAAAGCGGGCCATATCCTTTGCAGTTATAGTTTTAAAATATAGAAGGGAGATAGATTGCTTATATAATTAGTCAACCACTATAAAGGCCGCATTATGGCCGTGGGCGTCCTTTAGAAATGACTTAAAGTCTATTATAATATATTGCTAAGGGCGTTCTAGAACTGGCAGCGGTTATAGCTGCCTGGGAGTTTAGTATCTGCGCGTCTATAGGCGTGGTAGTTTCTAACAAATCATGCTATATTAGATAGAAGTCCTTACTAGTAGTAATAGGGCGCTAGTAGTTAGTAGGTTATATCTTAACTAGGGTATACCATAGAGACTTAACAGTGGGCTTTATGGATTAGCTCTGTCCATAGCTAGAATAGTAACTATAGAAAGACCTTTAAAAATGCAAAGGATCTAATTAGCGACTTTTACTATAGAAACCTATAGAAACTAGGCCTAAGTAGAGATTTTATACCTAATCCTCTATAAAAGCCCTTATAGAGTTAAACCGTTGTACGTTACTATATAAGGGTAAATTGTTATTAAATTGCCGTAAGTTGCTATTATATAAGGCTAAAGTGCGATTACGAAACCGGAATAGTGTTAAAATATTTAGAAACTTTAACCAGCGGTTAAAGTTATCTAATTAGTTGGATTTTTAGGTGCCAAGCCTTATTATATAACGTTGTTTTAAGCCTTTAGCAATATCCCTTTTTTTTTCTCTATACCTTAAGTATCCCTTCTATATATATAGTAACCACAGCATTGCCAAAGCTCCGCCTCTATAAGAGGGGGGGGTAGTATTATAGAACCCCACTATAAGGGTCTCTATAGGAGAGCCCTGTACTCTTATATATACCTTACGTATAGCTTACATCAGCTACGCGTAGGTATATTACCTCCTTACGCCCTTGACCCTTATAATAGATCGTGCAACATTTTATAGACTCCTTAAATATATACGCTCTATAGCTACTGCCCCTATTCCGTAACACTAGGTAAAAGAGATAGTTAATATTTCTAATAAGTTAACGTTAGAGGGCTTTAAGGTATAGATACTAGCTAATAAGCGCTAATCCTAAAGCCTATATAAACTAGATACGTACTAGATAAAGAAAGAGGTTTTTACTCTTATAGAGGCTATAGTTCTAATTTTTATTTTATTTTAATTTTTATATCCATTATATTATACTATATATAATACTACGCATACAGCCTCTAGTCTATAGCGCTATAGTCTAATATATATAAATCCTTCTAAGGCAGCTTAATATATATTAGTAACTAAGTGGATACTTTATCCCGTTTTTAAATATTAGGGAAGCTACTAGTAGTTAGTATTTTTGTTTTAATATTTTGCTCTATAATATCTAATTCGCACTTAGGAGATCCTAACTCTTTTATCTATTTCTACTATATTATTGACCTAAATCGGACTTTCTTACTATTGTTTTACTACTATCTTTAATGCCTACTACCCTATATCTTACCACCCTACTAATTACCCTTGTATTTCGTATTTGCTAGTACCTATTTCTATTGCCTATTACTATATCTCTATTGCCTATATTACTCTCCGTTCCTATTTCTATATTTTCCTTATATATATATAGAGCCTCTAAAGCCAGCTTTAATCGATAGAGTTCTTATTTTTAATTATCTAATCTAATACGTATTTTGCCGTTCCTAGAGTAAAAAAAAAGCTTTAAAAGATAGATTTTCATTACCTAGTTCTGTATATATATAGCTTGCTAGCTTAAAAGCAGCTACCAATTATCCCTAAACGACTTTTTATTCTGTACTGTATTCCTTCTCCCTACTAAAGAAATAGGTAGGGAATTAGTAATTAGTAAGTACTCTCTCTAAAAGTAATCTGCTAATCCTAGATTTACGCTCTAAAAAACGGGTATTCTAAGGGCGAACCTCACTACATAAACCCGCTCCCATAGGTAACTTTTTACGAGGTTGTCTTATATATGGTATAAATACTAGTTCAATGTGCTAAAGTAATAAGGGCCGGTCCCTTTCCCCCTTCCGCTATAGCTACCCCTATCTACGTATCTACGGTACGCCTATAGTATAGTAGTTGTCTATATCGCGATAGCCTGCGGTACGTCTGCGGTGAATTGGTATATGTAGTATATTTTAGTGATAGTTGTCATCTATAGCAGTTGTCTGCGTCTGCGGTGCGCCTGCGGTGCGCCTACGGTGCGTTAATGCACCTATGGTACCTCTGCTGTTACCGTGCGCCTATAGTGTAGTAGCTATATACAGCGCGATAGCTATAGACTGGTTGTAGTAGAGGTCGTCTACAGCGCGATAACTATAGACTGGTTGTGGTAGAGGTTGTTTGCAGCGCGATAGCTATAGACTGGTTATAGTAGAGGTTGTCTATAGCGTAATAGCTATAGACCGGTTATAGTAGGTAGTAGGTATATCTAGTATTAGGCGTCTAGTGACGTGTCTTTAGGGGCTATATAGGCTGCGGCGCTGTAGCGACAATAGAGGAGAAGCAAAGGGAGGTAACGGGAGAGGACGAAAGGGAGGCTTCCAGATCTTTTACCGAGGAAGTAAGAAGGGCAACCGCGCTCCCGTCCAAATCGTTATATAGTTTAGGTAGATAACCTATTCTCTTCTATAAAGCTCTTTAAACGCCTTCGGCGCAAAGGAATAGAGGCAGTAAAGACTATACGTCCGTTACGTACGAAGCGTAAGGAAGATCTTAATAGAAAGGAGTTAAAATGCAGTTAGGGGTCGTTAAAAGGCGTGGGGCCGCTTTAAGAAGAACGCAGCTACGGGGAACATAGGGAACTCCAGTCAAAATAGCTAGGTTTTAAGTTAAAATCCCAGCCAAGATCCTAGCAAAGCCCTTACCTAAGATTATTACAATCTTCTTACTCTGGAGCCATTGCAAGAGCCCTTAGGACTCTTAGGAAACCCTATACAAAATAGCCAGTTTTATAATAAGATTTTTAGCTAAAGTACCTAGACCTCCGCTTAGGATCCGCCTCCTAATTATACTAAGGGGCCTTTCTCTTAAAAACTTATAAATATTAAATTAAATTATATAGACGTTATATAGTAGGGAGAGCTATGTTAGGATGTCCTATAGAATTAAACAGTATTATAGGTAGCTTAGAAAGACGCTTAGGTTATTCTATTTACTAGTACCGTTACTAGGCCAGGCAAATCTATTATAAGAGAGCGAAAAAGACCTACTAGGACGTTAACTAATTCAGCCTATATAAGGCTTATATTTAGGAACTTAGCTATTAAAGCTCTTCTAATTCTACTGTTTATAGATCTCTATAATTATTTTATAAATAGGGTACACCGCTTTAACTAAGTAACTTTATATTATTCGACCTAAAGAGTAAAAAGAAAGACGTAGAAGCCTCTCTAGTTCTTCCTTTTTAAACTAGTCCTTTCTAATTAATATAAGCTTTTATTGTTTTTTAGCGAGGCCTATATAAAAACGGAGGGGTATAGAAAGTGTCTTAAAGGCTTAATTAAAGGTCTTTTTAACTCTTCTATAAAGCTAATCTGTAAGGATAACCGTACACCCCCTATAAGAGTTAAAAATATCTAAATTGGGCTATACGGGCCTAAGCTAACACAGCTAGATAAGAAAAGAACTTGCTTGGCGTATATAGTAGCTAAAAGGAAAAGGAGAAGGGTAGCTATAGAAGAAGTAAGCCCTAATGCACCTCGGCGTATACTATAGACAAACTTTAGATATAAGCTATATAAGATCTACTTTGCTAAATAGGTAAATAATAAAGAGAATACTTAAAACAAGTTAAATTAGCAAGATCTATAGCTGGGATTACTATAGCTTAAAATTCAGAAGCCTGTAGGTGTATTTTAGACTATATTACTAGTATATAGGCGGGTATAGCTTACTACTCTATACCAAAGCTTTTAGTATTCCGATATATGGTATGGAGGTACGTTGTAAAAGTCTTTACTAGCTGCCTAGATTAAGCCTAAAGAGCCTATATATAGCCAAAAATTAGGCGCATTCTAAGCCGGTTCTAGGGGACCTTAAAGGCGCCATTGGGCGGCTTCTAGCCTATTGCCCTACTAGCCTTAGGGAGTTACCGCCTATAAGACCGCCCAATTAAGGGGCGGCGAAGACTTTTATAACGCACCTCCGTACTAAATAGTGTTATTAGCAATATAAGGGATAAGCCTTTTTTAAATATAAATATATAGTTTTAGGCCTTTAAATTTACTATATATAAGTATTTTTAGCTTTATTAAGACTTATAACTTTAGTAACTCTTTTTATAACGTAGGTGGTAAGTAAGCCGTTTAAGTAAGCAAGTCGTCCACCTTAAAACTTATCAAATATTTAAATATTTAAACTTTAATATCTTAACCACTTAATAATAAATTCTAATAATTTATATTTAGACTTTTATATACACTCTATAGTGTTTATTAAAGTTATATAGTAAACAATTTAGTAGCCCTTAAAATATAGTATTTTAGCCTTATTTTAGCCCCTATATTTTAATATTTTAAAAATAACTAAACTATTTACTATATAATTTCAATAGACGCTATAGAGCGTATATAAAAATCTAAATCTAAATTATTAGAATTTATTATTTAGTAGATGTTAAGATATTAAAGTATAAATTTTTAAATTTTTAGTGAGTTTTGAGATGGACGGCTCGCTTGCTTAGACGGCTCGCTTACCACCCACGTTAGTATATTTATTTAAGTTTATAGTAAAATAAGAAGTATATTTTAAAGAAGAAAAATATAATAAATATAGTCATTTTATAGTAAAATTGTATTCCCAATAGAAACTTATATACTATAGCTATTTTATACCCAATTTTTAACTTAATAGCTCTTACTCTTATTGTTCTATTAAAGCGAAAAGTATAGGGAAAATCGTGCGAATGGTGGTTAAATACGATAATTTAACCCCTTTACTCCAAAAATAAGCACCCCCTATAACTCTACTAAAATAGACCTAAATTATATAAATAAGGGCTTGTTTATAGTCTTAAAATAAAGCTATATTAGTAGGGCTATCGGAGTGCATTATTTTAATAAAGGTAGAGGTATAAGCTTACACTTACACGTGTATTCTAAAGTCTTATACCGTGTATTGCACAGGCTATATACTTAGTAAACAGTGTAATAAAGAGTCTTTTGTTTGGATGGCTCGCCTTTAGTAAATTACTATAAGCAGAATATCTCTCTGCAATGCCTTTCCTACTTATCTCTATCACGAGCCTTAGTATAGTGTTTTCAATCCAATTATTTACCAAATAGCAGGCTTTATAGCTGGTCTATGAGAAGGAGGAGGTTGCTGCCTATAAACTCTTAGTAAAACCCATCTAAAGGTCATCTATATTTACTGCCAGAAGATATAGCACTTAAATAGTCGTTAGAAGGTCGTCGCCCACCTAAAAAGTGTCACGGCGACTTAGTTAATTGAGACTCTAGCACTGTAATACAACGAGCGCAAGCCTGTACAATTAGAGTGTCTATAGATGTAAGGGATATTATTGCGGTCATCTCGGGTTGCCCTCAGGACAACCTCTAGACGCCCCTCAGTTGGTCGCCGGTCACGTGCCGGAGGCACGTGCCCGTAGTATATAGTCTCCACAATCCTAGAGGCCTTACCTCCTCAAGGATTCGTCTCTCTTACCAATCTATCCTGTTCCACAATCGTGCCTTATAGCCCCCTGTCTATAAAGTCCCCTTATAATAGACTTGGATATTAAGATAAGAAGTAAAAGAAGGTCGTGGAAAGGATATGTCTATATATATAGAGCTAAGGCGTAAGCGAATCCCCCTAACTAGGCCCTATCTAGGTTACGCACATTAGTGCTATAACGGTGCTAGAGCGCGTCACCTACTAAGTTCTGCCATATTCTGCCACCTATTATATTGTCGCATATTGTTGTATATTGTAGCATACTATCTTATACTGTCTCTTACTGTTTCTTACTGTTAGCTTGCCTACTATTAGCTTACTTGCCACTAGCGCCTTGGCGACCCCTTATATCTTATTAGTCTCTAACAGTCTTCTCCTCCTTCTTCTCCTTAGCTTAGTATTCTTGTATAGTAGCAATCTACAAGCTTTAGTTTAGAAGCATTTATATAAGCCCGTTATATTATACTAAGCTCTCCCTATATTGCCTGGGAAGGCCTTAATAATATCCCACCCTAAAAGAAGACTTTATCTACAACAATATGTTAACGCGTTATATTTAGACATTAAGAAACGCTATACTACTATGCCTAAGAAGGCCCTAACAATATCCCACTTTATAGGCCAGACTATACTTAACCTGCACCCCTAAAAGAACCCCAAAATTAAAACCAAATTATACAATTCTAATAAACCTTAGAAAGCTAATAATGGCACCTAAAGCAAGCTTATTTAAAAGACCTGCCTTTATCTAAGAGGAATACGAGATCCAATTAGGATCAGAAATTAAAGATAATAACAACGTTATAAATATATATAAGCAGATTCGTGCCCTTATAGCCAATTAGAAGGTTAACTGTCTTTAAGCCTAAAGCATATAAGAGACTCTAAAGGAGATCCTAGAAAGCCTTACTGCCTTATAAAATAGTCTAGCCTCCCCTTTATAAAGCCTTAGTTAACCTATTTACTTAACTAAATATAATATACTAGAGAGTATGGATATAATAATAAAGCAATTAAAGTCTGTTAAGCTCCTTAACCCCCTACTATTGTTAAACGGTATAAACCTAAGCTTTAAGAACTGGAGAATCTAGGTGTAAGGAAAGCTTTATGTTAACTATAACCATTTCCCCTCTAAAGAAGCTAAAATACTCTACCTCTTTAGTTAAACTATTAGGGACGCTTAGCGACACCTTTAGGCCAAGTTTAAGGACAAGTTACCTATTTAGTTTATATTTATTAATAAGATAATATAGTACCTAGCTACTATTTATGTTAATCCAAATAAAGTACAGGATGCCTATTATAACTATAATCGCCTAATAATAAAATTAAACTAATCCTTTACTAAGTTCTAGACTTAGTTCTTACACCTAGTAGGTAAAGACTAGGTTCCCCCTAGAAACTATTATTTAGACCTATATAACAAGCTAACAGTCTAACTATAAGAGAAGATTGCGGTAGCCTTAGATAACCTACTAATCTACTAAAGACTAGTAGCCTAATATTTATTGCTGGATTTAGAACTAAAATAAATTAATACTTGTTCTAACTAACTAAAGAAGTCCTATAGTAATTGGAACCTATCTGCTATATTAATAGGAGCTAGCGTTGGAAGACAAACCACAACCGCCCTTATACTAAAAGTGGTTATAACGTCCTACCTACAAGCCTTGTCTAAATTGCCATATACTATGCATCCAGCCAATGCTTATTACAACACCCTAATTAACCCTACTATGGTCACATGTTTTAATTGCGGAAAGGATAATTACTTTACTACGTCCTACCTAGAGCTAAAGGATATAGGTAATATTAAGGAAATAGAGGAAGAAGAATTATCTAATAAGTTAGGAAAAGAAGAACCCTAGGGAAAGACTCCCCCTTAGGGTATCTTATTAATCTTAAGGAGATTAATCTAAGCTAGCTAATAGGTAGAAAACACTTTATAGTTCTATATATAGTATCTTAAAATGGATATAGAGTTAATATAACTGCCCTTATTAACACTAGAGCAAATGGCTTTACCTTTATAAACACTACTTATATAAATAATATTGCTAAGTTTTTAAATATAAATACTACCTAATTAGAGAAGCCTGTTTAAGTAAAAGGCTATAATGGCTAAGCTGGTAAGCCAGTTACCTATATCTTAAAACTATATATTACTATTAATAGACAACGCCAGTTTAGTATCCCCTTCTGTATCCTAGACCTAGGGTCCTATAATATAATCCTTAGCCGAAAATAGATGTCCTACTTTAATATTTAGCTAAATGTTTAATAAAGACAGTTTGTCTAGCCAGAGAATAGACTAAAGTTACCCTCCTTTGTGAGAGAAATCCATACCAACCGCAAGATATTAGCTGCGAAAGCCGACCCTATCCACTAGTAGGATATTAGGGACCGCGACCTAGCCTTCGCTTAAGAAGATGCCCGCCGCGAGGCTGGTAAGAACTCTATGCTAACAAGGATATTCCCCCAAAGGGCTGCAGTTAAGGAGGACTCTACTTATAGAAGTGAAATGGATAGTAATATAGACAACTTCTAAATTATAGAGATCCGGCTAATGGGGAAAAGGATATACTAATAGGACGTAGAGGATAACCTTTAGAAGATGCAATAAGAGCTAAAAGAAGTAAAGATAATATTAATACATTAAAAGCCCCTAAGGCTGTGGACACCCCTACTATTATATAACCCCCCTATAGTAGATATTGCGGCAATTAGCGCTATAGGTTTCCACTTTAATATATATTAAAAGGATAATAAGGTCTTTATAACTAGCTTATACGAAATTAACTAGATTATTAATAAGAAGGGAGAAGGCTAGTAGAGGAAACTAATAAAGAGCTAGTTAAGCGCCTTCTTCCTATATACCTCTTAGACTATAGAGATACGTTCTTAAAAGCAGCCTTAGATATACTACCCCCCTACCAAACCTATAATTATAAGATTTAACTAGAGGCTAATAACTCTCTAAGCTATAGCCCCCTTTACTAGCAAACTATGGAGGAACTAAAAGCAACTAAGTAGTACCTAATTAATAACCTCTATAAGGGGTTTATTAAGCCAAGTTAGGCCCCTTTTACTTCCCCTATCCTCTTTATAAAGAAACCTAATAAAGGCCTCCACTTCTACATTAACTACCAAAAACTAAACGCTATTACTTAGAAAGATTATTACCCTCTCCCCTTAATTAATAAGACCCTTATACATCTAAGCCAAGCCAAAATCTTTACTAAGCTTAATGTCTGCTAAGCTTTCTATTAAATTAGGATGGAACCTATATTAGAGGATCTAATGATATTCTATACCTACTACGGTTCTTATAAATATAAAGTTCTTCCTTTTAGACTAATAAATGGGCCAGCCATGTACCAACGGTATATGAATAATATTCTTTTTAACTACCTTAATAAATTCTGCACGGCATACTTAGACAACAAACTTAAGCACTAAGTTCACATTAAAAAGGTCCTAAAGAGGCTGTGGAATATAGGCCTATAAGTCAATATTAAGAAATGCGAATTTAGAGTAAAATAAATAAAGTATCTTGGGTTTATTATTAGCATAAAAGGAATTAAAGTTAACCCTAAGAAGATTAAGGCAATATATAACTGGAAACCCCCTTATACTATAAAAGGCATCTAGTCCTTTTTAGGCTTCTATAACTTTTACTATTAGTTTATCTAGGACTATAGGGTTATAGCTAAGCCTCTTATACAACTAACAAAGAACAACACGCCTTTTATTTTTAATAATAATTATATAAAAGCTTTTAAGGAGTTAAAGAACTGACTTACCTCCTCCCTAATTCTCTATTACTATAACCTAAACCTTAAATTAATACTAAAAATAGATGCCTCTAATGGAGTAATAGTAGGAGTCCTCTTATAGTTATACCTGGATAGCAAGTGGTACCCTATAGTGTTTTTCTTAAAGATAATGGCCCTAGCTAAGTATAACTACAAGGTATATAATAAGGAAATGCTAGCTATTATATAATTATTATCCTAGTGGCGCGTAGAGCTTAGAAGTATAGACTCTTAAATTAAGGTCTATACTAATTATAAAGTCCTTAAGTATTTTATGATAATAAAGCAGCTTACCAGTTAATAGGTTAGGTGGGCTAAAATACTCTCCTAATTCTTCTTTACGATTATATACCGCCCTAGTAGGCAAAATTCTAAAGCTAATACCTTTACCTAGAGAGAACAGGACGTAGAACTATAGGATAAGCTAAAGGCTCAGCACCAGATATATGCCCTTCTCTACCCTAAACAGCTTAACCTGTATATCCTTAAGGAACTAAGCTCTAAATAGAATAAGCTAGCGCCTATAGAAGGAGAGATCCTAGATAAACTAATAGGACTAATTAACCGTATCCTAATTGCGAACCGTATAGCCAAATCCCTAAAAGCCCTCCGCGACTAAGCTATAGAAGGCAACCTTAATTTAGAAATAGAAGATAGACTGCTCTTATACTAAGAACAGCTTATAGTTCCAGATATTAATAACCTATAAACGGAGCTAATCCGTAAAGCCTACTGTTAAGTCTCTATGGCGCACCCTAGTTAAGATAAGACCCACCAACTACTAGCGCCTTGCTACTACTAGCAAGGACTTCTATCCGATATAGAATAATTTATTAGAAATTGTTATGCTTATAAACAGGCAGATACCCCCAGGGATTGCACCCCTAGATAGTTACAACCACTGTCAGTTCCTAAACGCCCTTAGCAGTATATTATAATGGACTTTAAATTATTCCTAAAGGACAAATATAGCTATAATATAGCCTTTATGGTAGTCAACCAACTAAATAAGTAAGCTATCTCCCTCCCCTACTTTAAGACTACAACTGCAAAAGATATGGCCTATATATATATTAACAACATTTACCAGATCTATAGCGCTCCTAAGTTAATTATTTCTAACTATAGACCCTAATTTATATTAGACTTCTAGGATAAATTCTACTGTATCCTTAGAATTAAGATTAAGCTCTTTACTATATTTTACCCTTACACTAACAGCTAAACCAAGATTATAAACTAGTACCTTAACTAACAACTTCACCCCTTTATTAATTACTACCAGGATAATTAGTTAGAATTACTACCTATAATAGACTACGCACAGCTTACGCTCCCTTATAATAATATAGGAATATTGCTATTTAAGTTAATCTATAGATATAAGCCATAAACATCCTTTAATTAGGATAGACCTATAGGACCTATAATAGCCCGCAAACGCCTTAGCTACAAAGAGGCCTAAACATTCACTAAGAGAATGCATGGAGCCTAGGAGACTACCTAAACAATTATAAAAAAAGCATAGGAGAAAAAAGAGGCTAATGTGAACCAATATTATTGCAAGGTAGACTTCTACATAGGAGATAAGGTATAGGTGTTAATAAAGAACTAGAAAACCTAGAGGCCAAGCCACAAGCTAGACCACTAAATAGCTGGCCCCTATAAGATCCCTAAGAAGGTAGGGCACTCTTTTAAGGTTAAGCTACCAGAGTTAATAGAGATCCACCCTATTTTCTCTCCAGACTAACTATAAAAGGCCGTAGATAACCCATTGCCTAGACAATATAACAACCCCCCACCGCCAATTTAGATTGCAAAGGATGAGGAATAGGAAGTTAAAGAGATTTTAGCAGTTAAAAAGGACCGTAGTACCTTAAAATACTATATAAGCTAGGTAGGTTATAATAAAGACCTAGAATGGTACCCTATATCCGATTTTAAGTACTCTCCCTATAAGCTACAAGATTTCCACCCAACCCACCTAGACCTCCCTAGACCACCACGCAAATTAAACAGCTAGATTAAATGCTAGGAAGAGGGGTTAGATAACTATGATAATTTAGATAATAATAAAGAACTTAGACAAAGCCTAAGGGCAGGCTTTTTTAGGAGGGGGGGGTAATGTGACGGTGCTAGAGCGCGTTACCTACCAAGTTCTGCCATATTCTGCCACCTATCATATTGTCGCATATTGTCGCATATTATAGCATACTGTTTTATACTGTCTCTTACTGTTTCTTACTGTTAGCTCGCCTACCATTAGCTCGCTTGCCACCAGCGCCTTGGCGACCCCTTGTATCTCATCAGTCTCCAACAGTCTTCTCCTCCTTCTTCTCCTTAGCTTAGTATTCTTATATAGTAGCAATCTACAAGCTTCGGTTCAGAAGCATTTGTACGAGCCCGTCACAAGTGCCGTAACATCACCCCCCCTTTAAAAAAAGCTTGCCTTTAAGCTTTGTCCTTAGATGCTTGCCTTCCCCTTATACGGTTGTTGTATAGCTGCAGGCAGAGCAGCGAGGGTCAATGGTAGTACTGTAGGCGTAGTAGCAGAAGTCAATAGTGATACTATGGGTAGGAGCAGTAGATGTCTGTTTATATAGCAGTACGGTGCAAGCGGCGGTAACGATAGTAGTCAAGCATGGAGCTCGTCTATCGGTTGTCTGGTAGATCGTAGGCGTAGCGGCATAATTAGTTGGCCGGACTATAGGCAGAACGGTACAGTTGTTATTGTAGCAGTACGGTGCAAGCAAAAATCAGTAATAGTAGGCATATTGGCACTATTATACGGTTAAAGGATTGTATGCATATTAGCATAATCGGATAGTTGGTAGTCCTAGTAATTTCATTTCTTAAAGCTTATACAACTCAGTATTAGTTAGGGTCGTTTATCGCAGCTAGTGCACAGTACTAGTCTCAGTATTAACTAATTTCGTTCCTCCCAGCATATATAGCTTAGTATCCATCAAAAAGGACTATTTAGGTAGCAGTACGGTGCCAGAGACGTACGGTCGTCGGTTGGTTATTTAATCGGTCGGTAGGTAGATATACGCGTTCGGTTGACAGAAATACGCGTTGTCTAATTGGTCAACGAGTTCGTACGGTCGGAAACGGTTACCGCTCGGCACGTGCTTCCCCATAGTATAGGCGGCCGTTTGGTAGAGAGAAGGGAATAAAAAGAATCAAAATAAAACAAAAACTTATGAGGGTGCCTGCATGGTGTAGGGACTAAGCTTCTTGCAACCTAGCTACCACAGGACTTCGCGATTTTGGTCCTTGCTTTATTAGAGTATATATCTCCTTTCTTCTTTACCTGCTAGTATATAGGGCTCCGTTACCCGTTAACTACCCTAAGCTATAGGGCTTTTTGGCCTGGGATACAACAGCCTACATATACTGAGGGATCTTAATATAATGTCACGGCGACTCAGTCAATTGAGACTCTAGTACTATAATACAACGAGCGCAAGCCTGTACAATTGGAATGTCTATGAGCTCGGATATTAAGATAAGGAGCAGAAGAAGGTCGTGGAAAGGACACGTCTATATACATGGAGCCAAGACGTAAGCGAACCCCCCTGACTAGGCCCTATCCAGGTTACGCACATCAGTGCCGTAACAAAAAGTGCCGGGAATTGCCTTAACGCTTATATACCGAATATCAACCACACTTATTGGAGGCTAAGGATGAAGAAAAGGATAAGAATCTTATAGAGGCTCTTTTTGAGCTGGGTATATATAGATTCGGCGACGATGAGGGCGACGACCAGTAGGACGTTAAGGATTACGATATACAATATATTATATAAGCTTACACTTACACAGTGTATTACACCGTATAATGCACCATGTACATGCGTAATATTCTGACTTACGGTGTATTCACACCCCTAGATACAGGGGATGATGCGCATCGTGTCAGATAATCCGTATTCTCTAAGGCGTGGGACACGTGCACGAGTCACGTGCACGGGGCACGTGCATTGTAAATCTCTTCATAGAGCCCCAGGGGCCCTAGGTCAATCAGAAACGATCAATCAACGATCAAGTCAAGATCATCAATCAATCAACCCATTTCATCAATGAACTGCTCTACATGCATTTCGTGACACATCGTGCGGCTTCCGGTATTTTTGGAACGACTGTAAGCTGACGCTTTATCTTATCGTACTCTCCTCGTGCAAGCTGAAATTCTGTCTACGCGTTTTACATAATGTTTCTTCCAGCTTCGATATCTTTGAAAAGCGTGGTGAGTTGGGGAGCTTAGGTGAAGGTTTTCTCGTCGGTGCGCAGACCGTCAAAAGCGCGCTTACGAAGTTTGAAGGCGGTGTGATATGCTGATTACCTTTCACAGGACTCTGCGACGTAGACACAGCCGTATATCATGCTATAAGTTGGGTCGCGTCCCACATCGCAAAGAAAATAGGAATGTACGCGGTAGCTCCACGGACTATCCGTATCTTCGTCCGCAAATATTCGTATACAGTTCTCACACACTATGCCCACAAGGTCCTCCGAAGGCACATCAGGCAGGTCTCTTCACTGTACAGTAAGCGCCAGAGGGTTTCGAAAACCTCAATACGCGCCTTGTAGATAAATGAGTAACGTTCGAGGTGTACAAATTCGAAGCCACTATCCTGCCCAGAACAGTGAACATTCAAGTAGCATTAAGGTTTGACCGTATGCCGTGTTCTCTTCCATAGTTCTCCACGTGTCAAGTTTAAGGTTATCTTGAGTTCATGTAGGAGCTCATTTTCATCTTATATCTCTGGTCTCGGCATTCACTTCTCACTCATCCGAGCTGAATGCCAGGGATCCTGTAGCAGACGGCAAGGAGTAAACCGGTTCGGTTCAGGACGGAGAGCGTGACCTTTCTCTCTTTGTCGCTCAGTCACTTCCGGGTATTTGAATTCTAACGCACGGAATACAGAAATCAGAAATAGATGGCGAGATGAGAGTGGAGTCAGAAGCTTGCCAAGTAACTCAAATCAGCCACATCGGTGGTTTCCGTGCGCCCTTTGGTGCCACAAACGTTCCTATTGGGGGTGGCTCTATGTGTAGCGAAAATGTATTATGATATGGCTGATCTGCTGATAAAGTCGCAAACCGGTAGCATGATTATATTCATTATCTCGGCTTTATTCGATTTTCCACAGATGGTCTGACTATCCCGAATGCCAGTGACTATTTCAGAGAAAGCTGTGTCGTTCTTGAGGTCATTAGCTCCCGTTTCCTATCGCTCCTCTAACAAAATCCAAAAATGGCCCAACCCACTCTCTCCATATCCCATCCTTCGAAAGCAACCACATCCTATTACTCTTTCACGTTGCCTCCCTTCACCACAGCAACAAACATCGGACCCCTCACTCCCACCTCCTTCCCTAAATCATGCTACACTAATCTCATTGACATGAACCGCGACGGACTCGGACCATCCGGAGCGTGGAAAACTCTTGGCTGTGCAATCAGTACCTGCTGTCCATCCTCAAACTTCTACACCGAAGAATGGGCATGGATGACAAGCTACTACTCTCCCGGTTCCTGCCCGTCGGACTACCAATCCTGCTCGCCACCAACTCAGACCGGGCTCATCTTAACGCCAAGAGAGGGAGAGAAAATTGTGTTCTGCTGTCCAAATAGTTTGTCCCCTCCATCTCTTCCCTCGAAAATTATCACAGCGCTAATGCGTGAGGTAGATTGCATATGTCCAAACGACGAAGATATGCCAAGCATCATCCCTGGGGGCTGCGGAAGCAGACTTACGAAATCGAAGGAGGAAACCATATACACGGTAATGAACAATTTCAGAGACCAGGTTCTTGAGACGGTGATACCGTATGAGTTTGAAGAGGGGTTCACGCAGGAGCTGCAGATTGCATATCCGATTCAGATCCGATTTCCTATCACTACTACGATGGCACAGACGGGTGCAACTCATCGCGGATCGAGTGGGCCAAGCCTATCCACGGGAACCATTATCGGCATTGCGTTTGGTGGCTTCTTCAGCTTCTTTACTGTTTGTTCGGTTGTATATTTTGTGCTGAGGGCTCGGAAGCGAAGGGGGGTGGTTGCTGGATCACCTACGGTTCCAGAAGCCGGTGGTGGACTGCGGTATTCGTGCGCGGAGAGGCCGGAGTCGATGTATAGTCCAGCGAATATGGAGGAGTATACTCAACAGAGTCCTGGTTATGTCCCGAGGAAGCTGGTGCCTCAAGCATTTTGGAATAATCAGGTAAGACCGCCTTACTGGTTTTGCATCTGTGAGATTATTTTACCAATGTGATGAAGGATACTGCGCCATATGAACTATCCTCAGCAGGAAATATTGTAGAGCTGCCGGAAACGTCCCAGTATCGGTGATTTAGGCCGGTTTGGTGGAGGGATGTGGTATTCCAGGTACAATGAGCGTTTGCTTGTATCTTCTCCGTTCAGTTTTTATTCCGGAGCTACGATGGTTATAATCATCCACTTGGTTTTACGTATTTAATTTTGGTATTCGTGTCCCCATCTGCGATGACGTTTAGATGTAACGCAGACCATGTTCAGATGAAAGGGTAGCTGAGCAGTCGTGTAGTAGCGATGTGGTTCCTCGGTTGTGGTAGGATTCGGAGGCCCAACCAACACGGCGAGAGTCAGGAGGAAATTCCATCTTCGAGAGATGACCCTAGGGCTGTTGTTCCTTCTTGAAATCCTTCCGTACAAAGTTACTATGCCCCAACAGACTTAGCGTTGGCGATGCAGAAAGAGAGAATGGTAAACTCGAGTCAGCACCACGGAGAACATCATGTAGAAATTGGAAACGGGTTGCCAGCGAGGCTAGCTGACCCCGCATCTACTTAGAAGCTTGCAGGTGCCGCAATAAGATGTTTACATAACCCTTTGGTGGCCGGTAAGGGCCGGAAATTGACTCTAAACGAAGTCCCTGGAACCAAGAATTGTAGATAATGGTGTTGGATATCGTAATTATGCTTGTGGATAATATATAACCATTATCAAACCAATGAGAAAGTCATATCACCACCGCTAGCAGGGAAGGCGGTCGACCCGCTCTGGCCACACCCTTGTCTAAGGAACGTGGTACGGTGAGCTCTAACGGGTACTGGCGTTTTCGTTGAAAGAGAGGATACAGCCCGTAACAGTTCCAGTGTCCCCCCCCTTTGTGTGTGCGACACACCTAATGTCGCTACGTCTGCGGCTAAATTAGTATGTAGAGCTAGCAGGAAGGGGTGTAGTACGTGGCCAGGGCTTGAGCCACGGCCCACATCGAATTCGGAGCTCGATTTTGAAGCTATTCTGAACTTCTCTCCCTCACCAAAAGTCGTGATATCTGTTCCAGATCGTGGTGTTGCAAGACCTCTTTCTCTGATCAATATGAGCTCCAAACGCCCTGATCCTACCTCTGCAGGTAGTCCCTCTACATGGCCACCTACTCAGCGATTTCGATTGTCACCAGTACCGCCTCCCTCAGCGATCGGTCGTCTACCTCCTTATATGCAGAGCTTGAGTATAAGTACGGTCGTGAATCTTCCACCGGTATATAGTAGCCGACTTGATATACAGCTTGACAGCCTTGACTACAGTACCCCGCATGTATTGTAACGGGCTGCCTATTTTACTGTAGGCGAGCTTAATAAGATCCTAAGCGATCCAGTGGCCGCTAAAGAGTACGATAATAAGGAAGTCCGATACTTTTATCTACCGCTGGAACGGAATATAATAAAAGCTCCGCAGCGTGTAGGCGTAGCTCTCCCTATATTACAAAGCCAGCCGTACGCTAAGAGGCCTTAATCGCCAGAGACTTTAATATATAAGCCTTCGGTAGAGAGTAAGGAAGAGCTAGCTCTAAGGCTCCGAATAGAATAGGAGGAATATATAGTAAGGCCTTTAGGCGGAGGCTTATTCTTTAAGTATCGCCTAGTAGTATTAGTAAAGCTGTGAGGGGACTTGGTAGACAAGGGGCTATAAGGCACGATTGTAGGAACGGGATAGATTGTGGAGGAGACGAATCCTTGAGGAGGTGAGGCCTCTGGGATCGGAGAGACTCTATACTACGGGCACGTGCCTCCGGCACGTGACCGACGGACGTCGGAGGGGTGTCCGGGGGTTGTCCTGAGGGCGACCCGAGGTGACCGCAATAATATCCCTTACAAAAGCTCTAAAAGTGTAAGGCATAATTGCTAGGGTGTACGGTAGGGAGCAGGCAAGCCGAGCATGAGTTACAGGAGAGTCGATAGAAGAGGGCGATATGGTAATAAGGGCAGACAATAGCCTCGTACAGAGACGAACCGATGAGGAAGGGTTGCAAGCCCAAGGAGCATATAAGGAGGTGCCAAGCCTAGCCTTCGGCTAGGCCTTGACTACCCCTAAGAGCTGTTAAGTAATACACCCGAGTAAGGGGCAAAAAGTAACCTTACAAAAAGTTAAGTTGATTTAACTATTATATTAGCTTATATATTTCTAAAGGCTCGCTTTAGCCTGTTAGTAATATATAATCGCGAAGTTCTTTTAAAAATTAATAAAGCTTTATAGTAGAAGTTTATTAACGTACCTCCTCCCTAAGCAAGACATACGCACCCAGATACATTTATATTAATAATTAAACCAACAATGCCTATATTCTAAATCCAAATAGCCTAAATTAAAGCAACTACGCTTCTTATTATAGAAGAAAACGGCTTAGAAGTTTCCAGGCACGTTGTGGGCGTAATATTACACCTGGCGTTAGCCAGTTAGATAGCTTACTACCACACTCTTCTAAAGCTCCCTTCTAGATCAGTTTATTACCAAAATCCTCTATAGGCTGCTAAGGATTACACTAAAAGACGTGCGCAAAGGTTACCTAGTCTTAATTACATTTGCTAGGGCTTAATACCGATCTAGTATATAAAGTAACATTAAACTCTAGTAGAGAGGTCCCTTTCTTATACTCCTTTTAAACCAACTTTTGGACAGTAAGCTCTTGCTTTTCTAGATCCTCTACCTTTAATCTATTAACGTCTTCCTAGGTAAGGACTCTGCCCTTACTTAAGAGTCTCCTACTACTTTTCTTGTCTATTTTAAACGCTTAAAACTTCTTATTTTCTTCTCTTTGTATATGCGCATTAGTTATAAAGCCTACCGCAGCTTTAAAAAGCTTTTTAAAACGTTATTAAATAGGGGATTTAAGCATGCTGTCTATTCGCTTAGTAGCTAATTTAGTAATCTAATTTCGTAAAGATTAAATATCCTTAGCATTTAAGAATTTATATTTATAATTAGTTAATTTGTTTCTAGGCCTATAAAGGGCCCTACCTATATTAAAGTCTTTAAAACAGCGGTAGGATTATATGGTAGAAGACCTATAGCTTTCTAGGCTTTGCAAATCGTCTTATAGATAAACGCCATTGCGCGCGCCGTTGGGTAGAGCTTTATAAAATACCCTTTATTCACCCCTATATAGCTATATTAATAGAAGTTATCTACTTCTACGCCGTGGTAGTGTTAAAGGGGTCTAAAACAGCCTATATCTAGTAGCTAAAGCTTATATATTAAATAAGGCGAGAGAGCCACTAGGATAATTTTGCGTAATAATGCATACTAGATAAACTGCTAGGTAAGATAGCTTAAATAATTATCTATTAGAAGCATATGGTAGCTTTAAATATTGCCTTTAGCGTCTTCTACAAGTTATCTTATATATTTATTATAGTATTTAATATAATATAGGCCTAACGAGTCGTCCGTCTAGCCATTAGTTAAGGTTACATAGGCGTATCCGCGAAGGCGCTTATCGTACTTAGTAATTTAATACTAAGTCTTCTAGTATTACTACCTCTACTAAATTAAGAATGGAGGTAGGTAAGAGCTGTTAGTAGTAATTATCTCTATAATAGAGACTAACTCTTATAATCCTAGTTATTAAACAGTTTAATTCTTTAACCTCTCCCTACTATTCCTTTTAGAGATAATTATTTAAGCTATTACTGCACGGCCTAGTATAACTCCCTTCTCATTAAAGTTGTGTATAAATTTTAAGTACTTAATTAAATATTTATCTTATACGCTTTAAAATAACTTAAACTAATTATAGATAATAACTGTATTATTATTATAGGCCCTTTAGCAATCTAATTAACGATTTATAATAGTATAGAGCCCATGGCGTTGTATAAACCCCCCCTAATATTTGCCTACTATTCTACCTTCTACTAAAATCGAGCTCGCCATTATAGGAAGTATATTAACCTTTATTATAAGGCTCCAGGACTAATATTTATATATCTATTTAACAATTTAATCCTCCTAATAAGGATGCAGTAGTGTTTTATAAGCTAGGTGTTAAGGAAGACGCCTAGTAAGGCGATGCGTAATAGTAGAGGGGGATAATGCGCGAACGTTAGAGGCTTTGCGAATTAATAGGTCAACGCCCAATTTGACGTCTTACATAGCCTTTTATATAAAGTCTTCAGCCTTATAAGAACTTAATTTAAAAAGGGACATATTAATTTGTACAAGGAATTTCATATTTAGGTATAATTTAGTAGGGGAAGAAGAAAAGCGCGTATAGACGCGTATGTCTTGCTTGGGGAGGTGTCTTGCTTAGGGGCTCTAAATTATTAATTAGCGGTGTTTCTAATAATCTACTAGCTATATACTAATTTCCTAACTAGGCCTAGTACCTACTTACCTATCTATCTATTACCTGCCTATCTACCTACCTATATATATTAGTATCTAATTTAATTTAAGGGAGGAGTTAGCCCAATTAAAGGCTCTAATTAATTTAGATCGTTCTCTATAGCAACTATATATTTAAATAGTAATTATTTAAAGTAGCTCCCTAGGAGGCCGTTAGCGACTCAGTTAATTAAGGCACAAGTACGGCAAGAGGGACGTGCAAGCCTATATAATTGGTAGTCTATAAACAAGGATCTAAAGCTAGAGAAAGAAAACAGGAAGAACGGAAACACCACTTAAAGTTATATGCAATCTTCTGGTTATATAATGGCAACTTATTATTATGTAACGGCAGTTTGCGGCAATCTGACCGCAATTTGCCAGTGCTATAACATTACTCCCCCTCCCAAAAAAGCCTGCCCTTAGGCTTTATATATCTATATTACCCCTACGGGGCATTTTTATCTTTATGCTCTTCTGGTAGTTTATTATCTTTGCTATGCTAGCACTCCATCTACTTGTCTAAGTACTTTAGCGGTTTAGGTTTATTAGGGTAACGGCTATAGAACTCTTATAACTTATAGGGGCTACCTATAAAATTCTATGCGGGGTACTAGATAGGGTCTAGATTATATCCTTTCTAACTTACGCGGTACTTTAGTGTTCCTTATATAAGTTTATAGGCCAGTATTTATTTAATTTCCTATTTATTGTTGCCATTAACTTAAATCGGCAGGGGAGGTTTATTCTTTTATCTGGGCGGTAGGTTATTTATAGCTTTTTATAGCTTATCCAGCAAGAAGATTGGGTAGACTTTAATTAAATCTAGGAGCTTTAACTTATATAAGTTGCCTCTCTTTTTAAGGACCTTATATAGTCCTGCTATTTAATAGTCTAGCTTATGGCTAGGCCGTTCTATCTTCTAGTTTTTCACCCTAACCTAGACCTTATCGCCTATAGTAAAGTTAGGCTCCTATCTATATTTATTTGCCTACTATTCTATTAATTTCTAGGCCTTTTCTAGGTTCGTGTGGGCTACTTTCTAGGCTTCTTCTAAGCGTTTAGTATACTGCTAGGCTTCCTTATAGGATAGTTTTTCGCGTATAGTCTATAGCCCTTCCGTTCTTTCCTAGTTAAAGCTTATATAGGGTAAATATCCTATCTTTAGCTAGATAGGTGCAAATCCTATAGAGTTATGGAGTAGGGTAGCCTAGGCGTAGTCTATTAAGGGTAGCAGTTCAGTCTAATTATCCTAAAAGCAGTTAATAAAGGGTTAGAGTCTCTAGTCTAAATACTAGTTTATATTCTCTATTTAGCCATCTATCTAGGAGTAGTATGTTATAGAAAGCTTTAGCTTAATACCTAGGATCCTAGTAAACTTATTCTAGAAAGCTAATATAAACTATAGTCTGTGGTTAGAAATAATAGTATCTAGTAGTCCGTAAATTTAGTAGATGTAGTAGATATATAGTTAGGCCGCCTCTTTAGCATTAATATTCTTATAATAAGGGATTAAGAATAGGCGCTTGCTAAAGCGGTCGACTATAACTATAGCTATATTATATCCGTTACGGTCTATAGGTAGCTTATAGAAGTCTATAGAAATATACTGCTAGGGGCGCTCTAATATTAGGAGTGGTTTTAATAGTCCTAGGGTCTTATCTTTTAGAATTATAGATCTATAGTAGTTGTTACAGTTTTATATATAGCGATTAATATCTATAACTATTTTAGGCCAGTAGTAATGGTTGCCAATAATCTTATAGATCTTATTTTTTCTAGGGTAGGCTATGGAGATCTAAGTATACGCTTTAGCAATAAGCTAAGTCTATAAGTTCTATTCCTTAGCTACTACTAGCCGTTCCTTATACTTTAGTAGTCCATTTTTAAGGGACTATGGGCTTAGAGCGTCTTTTGTCTTTTTATAGTATTCCTATAGAGAAGGGGCCGTATGGTTTACCTGCAGTAGTTTATTAATAAGGTTAAGTTCTGTGGAGTTAATAGGGCATATCTTGGCGTCTAAAAAGTCTATATTTAGCTCTGCCTATATCTAAGGGTTAAGGTGCTCTAGTTATAATAGTATTTGGGTCTGTAATAAGATCTTTATAGCCCTTTAGTTATCTAGGTTCTATCTACGCCTTATAAGGGCGTCTGTCCGGTTTATGACGCCTAGCCTATATATAATTAAGAAGTTGAACTAAGATAGGATGTCTGCCTATTACGCCTGCCAGGCTATAAGGGCTTTAGTTATTATAAAGTATTCTAAGGCCTTATGATTTAAAACTACCTAGATGAGTTTAGGGGTCCCTTTTAGCTGTATACGCTAGTGCTAAAGGCTAGAAATAATAGCCAGCATCTCTTTATTATGGATATAGTAATTTAGCTTAGCATCTACTATAGTCTTTAAATAGTATGTAATAGGGTGCTATTCTCTATCTGGCTGTTTCTGGGAATAGACGGCAGCTATTATACTATCTAAAGTATCTGTTTCTAATATTAAGGGCTGTTCTGGGTAGAAATAGGCTAGTAGCAGAGTAGAGACTAGCCGCTTTTTAAGTTCATTAAAGGCCTTTTTGTATATAGCATTAAAATAAAAAGGTTAGTTCTTTCTAGTAATGCGGTTAAGAGGCTAAGCAGTCTTGCTATAGTCTTTTATAAAGTGTTAGTAGAAGTTATAGAAACCTAGGAATAACTATATCCCTTTTATAGTCCTTAGGGGTTCTCACTAATTAATTACAGCTGTTTTTTTCAGGTCTGCCTTAATTCCGTCTATACTGATAATAAACCCTAGGTACTTAGTGCACTTAATACTAAATTCTAACTTTCTAATATTGGCCTAAAGACCCACTTTGCGGAGCCGTTGTAGGACTTTATAGATATGCTCCTTATATTCCAGTTCATCCTTAGAGTAAATTTTAATATTGTCTAGGTAGGCTGTATAGAAGTTATTAAGGTAGTTAAAGAGTATATTATTTATATACCGCTGGTACGTAGCTAGTCCATTAGTCAGTCTAAAAGGCAGTACTTTATATTTATATAATCCGTAGCGGGTCTAAAATATAATAAAATCCTTAGATTTGGGGTCTATCCTAATCTAGTAAAAGGCCTAGCGGATATTAAGCTTTATAAATATCTTAGCCTTACTTATATGGGCTAGGGTCTCTTTAAGCAAGGGTAGCGGATATTGGTCTTTATAGGTTATATAGTTTAGTTTATAAAAGTTAATATAGAAACGGAGTCCACTATTAGGCTTTTTTATAAAGAGAATAGGTAAGGTAAAGGGGACTTAGCTAGGCTTAATAAAGCCCTTATTAAGGTTATTAATAAGGTACTGCTTAGTAGCCTATAGCTTATTAGTAGATTACTAGTAGAGGGGGCTATAGCTAAGGGTGTTTTCTTTATCTAGCTTAATTTTAATCTTATAGTTATATAGTCGGTAAGGCGGGAGCATATTAGATGCTGCCTTGGAGAATATGTTTTTAAATTCCTAGTATTGTTGGAGTAGTTTCTGTTCTACCAGCTCCTTATCTATAAGCTTACTTTCCCCACTAAGTTAATTATAGACTAGGGCTTCCTTATCTTTAATTATCCGGTTAATTTTATATAAGCTAGTTATAAAGGTAATAGTATCGGGCCGTTTTAAGTTCTGGTAGAACCTTATGGCAATAATATAGTAGATATTAACTGGTAGGAGATTTGTAGGTTTTTTTATGGATATCTTATAAACCGTATTTTGCGGTTAAGGATTTGTAGCCCTTTTTAGCTCCTATTCCATTTTCTATAAGTTATTTTTCTAGTCTATTTATTTAGTACAGCGTCTAATATTTCTTGCTATTCTTTATACCTATATAGGGCCTAGTCTATCTAGCTTATTACTAGCTTCCTAGGTCCCTAGTATTGGCGGCATAACTATTATAGACGCTTTAAGTACGATGTTATGACTACTTGGAGAAGAGTCGGCGGAAGCTAGTTGGTTAATATAGGTACGGTCTAGGATAGATCTGGTGGAACTATGTGACGAGGAATGGTAACTAAGGTTATATGGTATTGAACGCGTTAACTGCGTTAAATAAAAGGGATATTACGTTTAATACAGATAATATATACCTTATATACAAGAGAGGATTTCTTAGGAGTATAGTTGTGTATTTAAAGGACCTCAGTCCCTACCATAGATAGTTCTCTCCTTGTAGTAAATCTTAGAATATAATTGGAGTTAATCTGTTAGGCAACCACTCCACTAGTTATTATTATGTTGTTGTTTTGTTCTTACCTATATACCTAGCCTAATAACAGAACCCACCGTAGTCTAAGCTACAAGGTTCCGTTATATATTTACTACCAAGGTTACAGTATTTAAATAAGATTAAATAATATACTACTAAGAGCAGCACTAGTTATAACGGCGTTAACGGCAGCCACAACCTTAGGGCTAGGTAATACTAGTATAGATAATGGGGATTCTTAAGTGGTTACGCGAGGTTAGTTATAGGAAATAGTTGATTACTTATAAAATAATAATAGGATACTTAAAGAACGCATTAATAGAATTAGAGCAGCAAAGATTAAGTTACCTTCAATTAAATAATTTTTAGAAGAGAAGTTAAAGCTTAAGGAATTTCTTATATAAATGCACTTTAAGGTAGTACAGGAAGGAGCGAAGTTAGTAATATTATTAGATTAAGTAGCCTATACAGGATTGTTCCTAATGGGGAGGGTACTTAAGTGGTTTAAGCCGTATCTTACGGAAATATAGGCTAATAGCATAACAACT
>Ga0307507_10004075_pt1 | contig 26706 bp, 9 predicted proteins | sample 7_EM_MG_FD_207223 | JGI IMG/M metagenome (GOLD analysis project Ga0307507, IMG submission 207223) | Populus trichocarpa ectomycorrhiza microbial communities from riparian zone in the Pacific Northwest, United States - 7_EM | ecosystem: Host-associated > Plants > Roots > Unclassified | place...
TTGGAGTTTGGTCGCTTAATATAAGGCAATTAACACTCGTCCTTTCTGCAGAACGGAATCTGACATATTTTACACCCAAAATGTGTCCTCGGCGCTCGCTGATGTTTTGGCGTTCCGTGCACGGGCCGGATACTCTGAGCATGGAAGTCTTTCCTTCGGCTACACGCAATTTATCCAGATATAAAACTCTCAACCCCCTCAGATATATACAGAACGATACAGTATTGACCTAAAACTGGCGTTTAGAATAAATTTGCTGCAGTCAACTTCAGAGTAGTATGATACACTCTCAACGTTAATTGCCTCACTTTAAGAGCTAAAATCGAGTGTGAGGCTGCAGGCATGCACCAGTGGAAAGGTGTGATGGTTAGAGATTTCTTTAGAAGTCGAAGGTTAATTATCTTTGAGACGCAGTGGTGAAATCTCGGCCTCCCTGAGCTTCAAAAGGGCGAGTGACAGCCACATCTTCGAACAAGCGCATTAAAAAGGAACCGAAACGCTTATGTCTGTGCGGCAATAATCCACTGGGACGAGTAGCGTTATATCCCCATGCGCCGCTAAGACTTAGGGCATGTTCGGTTGCAGCTCCATATTATACGGAGGACGGAGCAAAAAGAGATTCCCACTTCCTTTTTGGGACTAGTGGATACCCCCCATAAGGTCGAGTTATGGGGGCTCTGTCGCCTGAGTAACGAGATTTTAGGCGGTCTATGCCCCCAGACCCGCCAAAGGCCCCCCCAAAGTTGCCCTAAACCTCGGCAACCTTATAGGCACCTTATGGGGAGAAATCCGCTAGTCCCAAAAAGGAAGGGGAAATATCTTTTTGCTCCGTCCTCCGTAACCGAAATGAAGCTCAAATCTAAATAACATGCGGATCGTTGGTACAGGGTCAGCGAGGTTCAGTGTCGCCCCCCCGTGCGCGCAGCAGCGATGGCATCTAATTTCGCTTAAGCCTCGCCTAAGTTAGTATGTAGAGCTAGCAGAATTAGATGTAGTGGCTGCTAGGAGGAGGGTCGCCTCTTTGCACTTAAAGCTATTCGCAATACCTCTTCCTTACTAATATCGTGATCTTTGTTCTAGATCGTTGTATAACTCTTATTGTCGCCTCCGTTAAATATGGCGCCCTATATGCGCGAATAGTAACACGCCTTCCTAGAAATCCTTATTAACGCCAGCGCCACTAATTAACAGTGTTATGTTTAAGCCAAGTGCTCTTATAGAGCTATTTAACAAATTTAATGGAAACTAGAGAGGTACGGAAGGACGAGGCTTAGTTATGTACACTTTGGCCTAAGGAGGACGCTAAGCTCTTAAATAATTGTTATATTACTCTACTAACTTAATAAGGCACCAAATCTTTATCTAGATAAGATGGCTTAGTATATTTATAACAGTTTTAAAGTTATAGTAAGCCTATAGATAATTGCTATAGAGTTAAAAGTCGCTGGCTGGAGTAGGAAGCTAGTAAGCTATATTCTAAATATAAATAAGGAAATAACTTACTTATATATAAGACTTGTCGCGTTACTTTAGAGCAGAGTTAGAAGGACTATAATTAATATTAGGCTAATATTTTATAGTTTACTATTAAGCAGCTTATCTTTATAGATAAATCTAGCGCTAATTTAAAGATGGGTATATAAAAGTCGACTTAGGCGCTAGTAAGCACAACGCCAATTTTATATACTTTATATAACCCTAGCAAGCAGCGGCTTAATATTTTACCTATATATACTATTAACAGTATACTAGTATTATTAATATATAGCAGCTTAATAAACGCGGAAGGATATAACTACTTGTCACGGGACACCTCCGTGACACCTTACACACGTCCACCTGTTTCCACCTGTTCCACCAACGTAGCAAGAAGAGACCGACCACGACAAGACGGCAATTTGCCGGCAATCTACGGCAATCTGACGGCAATCTGCCGCATTCTGCCACATTCTGCCAAGTCCACTGAATCCTGCCAAGTTCTGCCAGGACCGCTACTCGAATCCTATTCTGCTCCGTGCACGTGTCAACCAAGCAACCAAATTCACGATATATACCCTTTCTCCCCATTTCCTTACCTTCTCTCTTTATGCAATGTCTTAACTTTATTACACAGTTTATATACATAGCTTAATAATATCTACCTCGCTATATATTATTACTGCTTGTGCTCCCTCCGTGACACTACATTACGTCAAACCCTCAAAAAAAAACCTACACTCCGCCCCACCCCGTTCAAAATGCAGAACGACCTTAAAGCCCCTTTAACGGCCGCTAACATTATGTCCGCACTCTGGGAACAATTAGCAGATATACAAAAGTCCTTTATAGACGCCCTTGTATAAAACCAAGCTGCTATAGCTTAACAGCAAGCTAAACAAGAAGTACAGTACCAGAAAACAATTAAGGCCCTCCAAGAAGAAATCCGCACCCTTAAGATGCCCACGCTAAGCCCTTAAGACTAATCGCCATTACTAGAAGCTAATACGCGAAACGCGAGCCTTAAACCAGCAATAGTTATCCCACTGGTAGAACCAACTACTATATTACAATAATCTAAAAAACTACTAGACCCTCTAGTATTTACTAGTAAATAATAAGAGCTTTAGTTATTCTTAAGCTAGCTTAAGAATAAGCTAACTAGAAATATTAACTGTTACCTAACTAAAGCTAACCGACTCTACTACGCCCTAAGTTGACTAGGAGGAGACGCAGCTAACCTTATTAAACCTCTTTAGCTAAACTTAGTATAAAGCCTAGTTGTACTTCTTAAAGCTATATATGGTAACCTAAACCGCTAAGCTACTACTTAAAGGAAGATAAACTATATAACTTAAGAAAAGAAAAGTTTCCTAATATACTTCTCTAAATTTAACCATTACGTAAAGGAAATAGGCTGGAATAACTCCGCACTAGTTAATAGCCTTATTAAGTCCCTAAGCCCTAAACTAAAAACCTCCCTAATAGGTGTAGACCTACCAGGAGCCCTTAATGCCTGCGTAAATGTTATTAATAAATGGTATAATAATATACTACGCCTAACACTAAAGTCCACTCCTTAATATAATATAACAGCTCTGCAAATATCTGCTAAGTTATTGTCTTAGCCTAAGCACCCTAACGCCATAGATATTAACATAGGGACCCTAGGATACGCTCTACTAGGGTCCCCTAAATAAGAACAACGTATTAAGCTAGGCCTTTGCTTTAAATGCGGAAGCAAGGATTATATCTTAAGATACTACTCTGTCCCTATGCCTTAATATAAGTTATAAATAGCTAACACTAACAACTATTTACCGTATTAATCCTCTAGTTACCACCTCCAATCTTTATCTGGCTCCAACTCCGCATCTAGTAAGCACCACTTATAAGGACAAAGTTATAACTAATGTTCTACAAGAACCCCTTTCCACTTGCCACTGTTACGGACAGCTTAAGTACGATGTTACGACTACTTGGAGAAGAGTTGGAGGAAGCTAGTTAGTTAATACAGGCACGGTCCAGAATGGAGCCGGTGGAACCATGTAACGAGGAATAGTAACCGAGGTCACGTGGCGTTGAACGTATTGACTGTGTTAAACGGAAGGGATGTTACGTTTAATACAGACAACACGTACCTCACGTACAAGGGAGGATTTCTTAGGAGTATGGTTATGTATTTAAAGGACCTCAGTCCCTACCGTAGATAGTTCTCTCCTTGTAGTAAATCTCAGAATACAATTAGAGTTAATCTGTTGGGCAACCACTCCACCAGTTATTATTACGTTATTGATTTGTTCTTACCTATATACCTAGCCCAATAATAGGACCTACCGTAGTTCCTACTACAAGGTTCCGTTATACATTTACTACTAAGGTTACGGTATTGAACAAGATCGAACAACATGCCACCTAAAGTACTAGTCATGACGACGTCGATGGCAGCCACGACCTTAGGGTCAGGAGATACTAGACAATAGCAGGCTACTTAAAGAACGCATTAATGGAATTAGAGTAGCAAAGGTCAAGTTACCTTTAATTAAACGGTTCTTAGGAGAGAAGTTAAAGCTTAAAGGGTTTCTTACGCAGATGCATTTTAAGGTTATGTAGGAAGGAGCAAAGTTGGCAATACCTACGGACCAGGTAGCGTACGCAGGACTGTTCTTGTTAGGGAGAGCTCTAGAGTAGTTTAAGCCTTACCTCACAGAGATACAAGCAAACGGTGTAACGACTACTAACCCGGACGTATAGTATGTGTTTGTAAGTTGGAACGGATTCATAGAATGGTTAACGTAAATATTTAGAGACCCTAAAGCAACCACAACAGCGGAACGGAAACTTTAGAACTTAGTACAATATACTTCAGTAATTAAGTATATAACACAGTTTTAAATACTAGCTATGTAGGTTAAATGGAATAACAGGGCGCTTATGGCATAGTATAAGCAAGGACTTAAGGCTAAAGTCCAGGACGCAATTATCCTAATAAAAGATGCGGATACTCTAAGAGAACTAATAAACTAGTTAATAAAGATCAATAACAGGATCTATTAAAGAGAACAGGCTAAGAAGGGTTAGGACAGAGTTCCACAGTTATATAAGACGCAGAGTACGCAACGGTAGACATAGAGTTAAAAACTATAAAATGGCGCAGAGCTAATAGACCTAAGTGGTACTAAAGAAACCTAAAGGTGGGAAAAGAAACTATAAAAACCCAGAGGTCAAGGATCTAGTAATTAAAGGACCTAGGAGTAAAGGCTAAACCAGGGATCTTAGCAGCAGAAGACGTTTAGGCGGACTCTATAACAAGAAAAATAGTTTAAAAATAGGGCTTATATAAATTGCGAAAAACAAGGTTATTTTGCTAGAGACTATAGAGGTAGTTAGAGTAATTACGCAGTAAAGGGAACCAGGCTAGCAGACAGCACATACATATAGAGGGATAATGGTGCACTATAAGGAACAAAAGAATATTTAATTAATAGTTTCGCGTTTTGTTATAATAACGCATACCAAATTTATAAGGACGCCAAGTACGGCGTAAGCTATTAGCTATAGGAGCCATTATTATCTAAGTTTAGAGGAACCAATAAACTAGCTTATAGATCGGACATTAAAGACAATAAATTTAATATAGGCAAAGCATTTACCAATAATAAGGCAATAAAGGCAGCTTACTAAGAGCATATAAACCTTAGAGAAGTTGAAATAGAAGCAGAAACTAAAACTATTACAGAATAAGGTTTAGTAACAGATGTTATAACACCATTAGATACAATTTCCATCGCTTTATAAGACAATAGGAGTAACGTTTAGAAGAAACTAAGCAAGTAGATAACTACTAGTGCTAGCTTATCACTTAATAAAGGCAAAAGGCCACAGGCTTAAGATTCTTAAGAGGAGATATAAGAAGCTTAAGATTTTTAAGATGAGATAAGATATACCTAAGGACCCACAACAGACAAAAACTAATAGGAAAGAGCAGCTATTTAGTTTACAGATAAACAAATAAGTATAGGACGCAAGTTTAAGAACTATAAGTTTAGGGAATAAATAAAAACGGTAGCAATCCTAGGTAAACATAGTGTTTAGCCTAAAGATTAAACAGTTAATACTAGGATTAAGAAATAAGATAACTACAAGGATCTAGCTATAAGACGTAGAAAATAAAAAACTATGGATAAGTTTAGGACAAGAATTATTATATAGCAAGAGCAAAAGCTAGACAAAAGGTCAGCTATACCAGGTTGTATAAGGGACAGAGCACCTATATAAAGAATTACTAATAGGCCAAGTGCAGGGACACCTAGGGTAAAATAGTTAGATAAACTAGAATAAGAAGAGGATCTAGATATCCTAACTAGGTTTAAAAAAAGACATATTAAAGGATGTTATAATATAGTGATAACAAGGTACTTTCTAATAGATAGACTATACACACTAAACCAGTTATATAGAAAGTGGTATAGGCAACAACATAATAACGAATAGGAAGATTTTTATATATAGCTAAACAAAAAAGTTGTTTAAGACTAACCCATTACAGAAAAACGTATAAGTTATATTAAAGGGGTATTAATTATAATGTTAAGAAACCTAGAAAAGGGATCTAGGGACTAGAGAAGTAAATGATAAATCTTAGTACCTGTAATAGAGATACTAGTAGTTAGGTCAGCTAGGTATAGGTTTAAACTCTAGAATAAAGATAAACTAAAAGTTAACCTAAGTCACCTAGTGTATTATACACTATCGTGGATAGCTTATGTGGATAACACCTATAATATATATAGAGCACCAAAGGATAAGAACCAAAAGTACCTAGTAAGGATATATTAGGCACTAGAAGAGAAGTGGTTTAAGGACGCTAAGTATATACATAGATAGCACCTAGTAGAAGTATAAGGTTAGGGGGACTTAATACTTTAACCAGGAAGATTCCTTACGGAAGAATACCTAGACGGATAACAGTGGTAGAAGTGCCTAGAAAACACTTATCTATAGTATATAGAGGAAAAGAAACGAACTAAGTATTGGCCTAAGTTAGACTAAGTATAAACAGGATCTAGCAGCCAACAGTTAGGAAAAGGGAAGGTGTATAAAACTAGAGGAAACTAGTGTTAAAGCCTTAGGCCCTTAAAGGAATTTAAAGACAACACCTAAATTTATGAGTTAAATAGCAAGATCAGCAGTTCAAAGCATTAATAGATAGTGGAGCAATAAGAAACCACATATCACCAAAAGCAGTGGAAAGGATAGGGTTACTATATAGATAGAAAGAACACCCGTATCCACTTATAACGGTTTTAGAAGATCAGATAGCCTATAGAGGAGGCATTATTAATCTCAAAATAGGACCTATTTAGTTAACTATTAAAGGAAGACCAGTTAGAATGTCTTTTAATATCCTACTATTAGGACAGAACGAGGCGATACTAGAAATGCCTTAGTTACAGAAGTATAATCTAAAGATTAATTAGGTTACAGGTTAGGTCAATATTAGGGATACTTAACGGCGCAAAGCGCGATAGCAAACCAAGTTGGTATAGTACCAGGTTAGAGCGATATACAAAGAAACTAAGTAAGGCTTAAGTTATGTACCAAAGAGATACCACAAGTATAGTAAAAAGTTATAGTCACCAGAAAGTAAAAAGCTGTTAAAATATATAGCATAGGACTATAAAATAGAATTAGAAAAAGAAATAAGTCTAAGGTTCTTTCTAATCTATAAGCTTACTAAAACAGAGTTAGTAGCGCTTAAGGAGTTTATCCAGAAGAACTTACGCAAGGGATACATTAGACCATTATAGTTATTAGTAGGATATCTAGTATTATTCATCTTAAAGAAAAACGGAAAACTTAGGATGTGCATAGACTATAGACAGTTAAATAGCATTACTAGAAAGGATAGGTATCCTTTACCCTTAATTAGCGAAATCCAAAATAGGATAGGCAACGTAAAAATCTTTATAAAGATAGATCTAAGATGGGCGTACTATTAGATTAGGATTAAGGAAGGCAACAAATAGAAGGCAGCCTTTAGGTCAAAGGAAGGACTATATAAGCCATTAGTTATGCAATTTGGGCTTATAAACACGCTAGTAATATTCTAAAAGCGAATTAATAGTGTGTTAGGAGAACACCTAGATAAGTTTATTATGGCATATCTTAATAACATTATTATTTACTCAGAAAATAAGGGAGAATATAGAGAACACGTTAAATGGGTCTTAAAGAGACTATAGGAAGAACAGATGCTAGTAGCAATTAAGAAATACAAGTTCTTTATAGTAAAGACTAATTTTATAGGATTTATTATTAAACTAGAAAAGATTAGTATAGACCCAAAGAAAGTTAAAGCTATAGTAAGTTAGCAAGAACCAGAGAATATTACGCAGTTAAGGTCGTTTCTAGGATTTTGTAACTACTATAGGAGGTTTATAGCACAGTAGTTAAAAAGTATTAAGCCGTTTACAAGGCTAACAAAGAAAGAGAAACTGTAGGTTTAGGGTAGTAAGTAGAAGAAGCTGTTCTAGGAACTTAAAGAGTTATTTACCTAAGAACTAGTCCTCAAGATCTATTAACCAAAGTTAGAAACGGTTATTAAGACAGATGCATCAGACTTTATACTAGGAGTATACTTACTATAGAAGCACCAGGACGCATAGCATCCAGTAGCATACTATAGTTAGAAGATAACACCACTAGAGTTAAACTATAACATCTATAACAAGGAGTTGTTAGGTATAGTAGCAGCACTTAAAGAATAGAGAGTATTTTTACAAGGCATAAAGGAACTATTTATAGTTAAAATAGACTATAAGAACCTTACTAGATTCCTAACAACAAAGAAACTTAACTAAAGATAGGTTAGATGGGCGGAAATGCTTACAGAATACCATTTTGAAATTCAGTATACTAAGGGTATAGATAATGCACGAGCAGATACTTTAAGTAGAAAGGCTAAACTATAAAATAACGAAAAGCTATTAGGAGCTTTATTACGAAAAGATTAAGACGGATTAATTAGGTATAATTATCCAAAAATTACAGCAACTAAAGAAAGTTAGATCTATAAATTACTAAAAAGTAATTGGACATAGAAGATCTAAGAAGCACAGGAGGAGGATCTAGACTTAGAGTAATATAAAAACAGAGAAGCAACGTATATGCCTAAGTCTATTACAGAAGAATTTATTAAGGAATTCTATAAGGGAATAATATAAGAACATAACGGGTCTATAGGACTAGTATTAAGACTTTAAAAGGAATATATTATTTAAGGAATCTAGGGACTAGTAAGACAAGTTATAAAGGAATATTTAGATTGCTAAAGAAACAAACCGACGAGGTATAAGCCGTATAGAGGGCTATAACCTATTAAGACACCAGGAAGACTATGGGAAGTTATATTATAGAACTTTATTATTAAGTTACTAAAGTTAAAAGATCCTATTATAGGACAAGATTATAACGCGATTTTAGTAATAGTAGATAAGCTAACAAAGTGGGGATACTTTATAGCATATACTAAAGAGATATTAGTAGAGGATGTCGCTAGAATCTATATAAAGGAAGTATTCGCAAGATATAGAGCACTAAATAAGGTTATATTGGATAGAGATCCAAGATTTATAGCAGCATTTTAGGAAGTATTTCTGGCAGAATAAGGGGTTTGCGTAGTAACTTCTACAGCGTATTATCCGCAGACGGACGGACAAACGGAAAAACTAAACTAGATACTAGAATAGTATCTAAAACATTATATTAATCACGCATAGAATAATTAGGTATTATTGTTACTAGTTATATAGTTTACATACAATACAACACTATAAGAAGGAATGGGGACATTACTATTTAAGGTAAACTACGGGTATAAACTAAGAACGTCGTTATTGCTACATTAAGCAAAGAAAACGAGTAGCATAGCTAAATAAAGAATAGAGACGTTAATAAATCTTTATATAAACCTTACGGAAACAGCCAAGCTAGTACAGCAAAGGATAAAAAGGTACTATAACACTAAGAGATCTAAGGGACTAGATCTTAAGGAGGGAGATAAAGTATGGCTACTATATAAAAATTTTAAGAGTTGACGGTTAAGCAAGAAGTTAGACTATATTAGACTAGGACCTTTTAAAATTGCGTAAAGAATTTTATTGGTTATGTATAAGTTAAATCTACTAGCCAAAATAAAAATCTATCCTATACAGTATGTTGCGATGCTAGAACTAGCACACGGAGATATTAAGCCACCAGTTTATAAGGCAGACATGTATAGAGGATAAGAAGAAGATAAATAGTAAGTTTTAAGGATTATCAGTTATAAGGATGTAGATAATAAAATATAGTATAAAGTAAAGTAGATAGGCTATAACAAGACTACCTAGAAACCACTAAGTAACCTAGAGAACGCTATAGGAAAGGTAAAGAAGTATCGGAAGAAAGTAGGTTAGGTAATATTAACAAAGAAAGATTGCCAAAAAATAAGTTACCTAAGGGGGACCCAAGAGGAGCAATTACTGAGCTACTTGGAGTTATTTCCCTTATAGGAGGAGAGCTAGTCCTCTTATTACCTAGCTTGTTAAGACCCTGTTAAACAAGTTTCTACTCCTTAGAACGAACCTTCTTATAAACACATTTAAGACGTTAAAGACGAGCATAAGCTAGACGTTGGGCTTTAAGGACGCGTGCGGACTCTTCTAAGGCATATTAAACCTTAAGCAGCGCTAAGGCCAGCTTACTATTAAGTTTTATAGTAGTAGATTAAACACAAGACCCTATAATAAGTTACTTAGGGAACTTGAAGACTGTTAAGAGTTATAGGATGCGTATACTTAGCGTTAGAAATAGAGCGAACGTTATAGGACGATTAAACGTTTGCTTTAGTGCACTTAGAATAGGAGGAGGGTTATTAAGACAAAGGACTCGCTAGCGCAATATAAACTAGCCCCTCTTTCGCGCACCTAGAGCAAGGAATCGCCATCACTTCACCAAGTGATAGTATTGAAGAGATAGTACGCAGGCGGCGCTCCACCTAAGAAAGAGAAGAAGACGCTTTAGGTATAATAAGTAAGGATATTAACTAGACTAATTAAATGGATATTACACCTCTAGTAGACAACTTAGAGATGTTAGGAATCTTTAAGGACAAAGATAAAGAGGAGGGAGATAGTGTTATGGATAGCTTAAGTACAATATTATAACTACTTAGAGAAGAGTTGGAGGAAGCTAGTTGGTTAATATAGGTATGGTCTAGAATGGAGCCGGTAGAACTATGTGACGAGGAATAGTAACTAAGGTTATGTGGTGTTAAATGTATTAACTGTGTTAAACGGAAGGGATGTTATGTTTAATATAGATAACGCGTACCTTATATATAAGGGAGAATTTCTTAGGAGTATGGTTGTGTATTTAAAGGACCTTAGTCTCTACCGTAGATAGTTCTCTCCTTGTAGTAAATCTTAGAATACAATTGGAGTTAATCTGTTAGGCAACCACTCTACCAGTTATTATTACGTTGTTGATTTGTTCTTACCTATATACCCAGCCTAATAATAGGACCCACCGTAGTTCCTGCTACAAGGTTCCGTTATAGCTACTAAAAGGTATATTTTAGAGTTAAGTTACTCTCTAGGATAGCTATGTTACAGGATCTTGTTAAATATATTAGATATTATAAAACCTAACTCTTAGGATTATAGTATAACCATTAACTGCTATTTTTAGTAGAAAGGTTAATAGGCTAATGCTTAAGTCCTAATTAACACAGGAGCTAGCAGCATAGGATTTATTAATAAGATCTTTATATAAGACAATAGGTTTACCCTAACACCCCTTAACCGACATATTAATATATTTAGATTTAATGGCAAACGCACTATCTTAGGCCGTATTACTTATATAGTGGCCCTAAGACTCCAATACCTAAACTATAAAGAATTAATTAAACTCTTTATAACTATCCTAGGTTACCTAGTAATCCTTAGACAGCCCTAGATAAAGCTATATAAAATAACCATTAATTAGGACAACCTTAAGCTTTTATTTACCGCCTCCTATTGCAAGCAGAAGTGCTTTATAACTTACTGCTTAAGCCCTAAACCAAAATCTAAAAAATCTACCAGGATCCATTAGTCTAAAATTTCCACTAATATCCACCCTATACCTAAAAAGTCCACCTAATTCCACTAACCTGAGAATTCTACCAAATTCTACTAATATAAGATTTCTACCAACGTCCACTAAGAACCCAGAAATTATACCGGGCCATATAAACTAACTTTAACTACTACACCGCCCCAAACTAAGCAGAAGCCTAAGCCTAAGCTTAATATACAAAAGTACTAGAAGGACTGGTATTCCACTATAAAAAGGATACTTAAAGAACCTAAACCTAAATTTAACACTAACTTCGTACCTAACACTAAACCTAAACATAAACAAGAAATTATATAAGAGACTAAGGACAATCTAAATTTGCTTAACACCTTAGATATCTACATAATTAGAGCTACCCTATTAGTACAACTCGCCAGAAAACTAGAATATACGATCTTTACTGTTACAATGGCCGATATTAAGAAGGCCTCAGTACTAAAGAAGCATACTAACCCCGCCACAAAAGTACCTATAGAGTACCATAAGTATCTAGATGTATTCTTATAAAAGGAAGCTAATAAGCTACCAGAACGCCGTCTATATAATTATAAGATTGTAATTAAAGAAGGAAAATACCCTAGATTTGGACCGCTATATAAAATGTCCTAGAACGAACTCTAGGTACTACGGAAGTACTTAGACAAACATCTAGACAAAGAATTAATTAAAGCAAGTTCTTTACCTATAGCTGTACTAGTAATCTTTATTAAGAAACCTAGCAGTAGTCTACGCTTCTGCGTAGACTACTAGGCTTTTAATACTATTACTGTTAAGAACCAATACCCAATCCTATTAATCCAAGAGACACTAAACTAATTAAGTAAGGCTCGCTTCTATATAAAGCTTAATATTATCTATATATTTAACCGCCTCTATATTATAAAAGGAGACAAATAGCTTACTGCATTTTATACTTAATACGGGTTATTTAAGTACTTAGTAATGCCATTTAGCCTTATAAACGCCCCAAGTTCATTTTAACACTTTGTAAATAATACCCTACACCTATACCTGGACGTCTTTTATACTGCTTATATTAACAACATCTTAATATACAGCAATAATCTAGCTAAATACTAAAAATATGTTAAACTGGTCCTATAAGCCTTACGCAGAGCCGGCCTACAATTAGATATAGATAAATGCAAGTTCCATAAAATAAAAGTCCTATACCTTGGATTTATTATTTTTACAGACGGCATATAAATAGACCCTAAGAAAGTTAAAGTAATTATAAACTAGTAAGAACCCAAGAACGTTAAGGACGTGTAAGCCTTTATAGAATTCGCCAACTTCTACCAACGGTTTATTAATAACTTCTCCGCCTTAGTGTTACGGCGCTGGTAGAAAACGGTGGATCTTAGCAGACGTGGATTATGGTAGACGCGAGTCACGTGACTTGAGGACCGCATAAAATATCGAGCGGCGCTGCTATTCTTCTCCTTCCTTTCTCTAGCTTTGGATCCTCGTTTATAGACTACCAATTATACAGGCTTGCGCGTCCCTCCTGCCGTGCTCGTGCCTCAATTAACTAAGTTGCTAATATTATCCAAAGCTCGTTACCACTCTCTCTTCCTAAGAAGGAACTTAAATATATCTATAAAACCATAAACAGAATAAGGAAACAGAACAGGACCCTAAGGACATTACTAGAACTAAAAGAACACAAATAGAACGCGAAACCTAAAGAATAGGACACGTATGGACCAGAACCCTAGAAAATAAATAAACACTGGAAATTACCTAGTACCCCTACCACTATACTAAGAAATATAGTAGCTGGTAAAGCTGCTGTAGGACCCATAAATACCTCTAATAGTGAAACAGTTGCCGTTTTAACCCCCTAGGAAGAGCTTGTAGCAGCTAATGCTGAAATTAAACGGCTCTGAGAGCTGCTTAAAACTAGAAACACCCCTACGCCTAGTAATAAATTATTAAACGCCTAGAGGCTTGCTACGGTCCTTAAGGCCCTAGCCTAATATACAGCATTAGCATTGTTGCGATCCGCGAAGGTTATAGACCCCCTGTTGCTTATGGATGGAACCAACCCTATATTTAACAACTAGAAGCTTTAACTATAGGACAAGCTTAAAGTTAATATAAACTACTTTCCTAATACCCGAGCTAAAATAGTATACGTCTTCGGCCGCACTGGCGGTGATGCATAGATATACCTATGTCTGTAATACGCCTAGGACTTAGCAGACCCCTTCCTCTCTAAAGAAGAGATAATTAACCACCTATCTTCTATTTATAAGGACCCCTTTAAAGTATAGAACGCCCGGCTTAATTATAAAAGCCTAAATATAAAAATAATAGAGACCTTCTTAGCCTTTTAGACCCGCTTTCTACACTTAGCTAGATAGGCTTAAATCCCCTAGGAAGATTTAATACTAGACCCCTTTAATAAGCTTACCCTAGACCTATAGCGCGCTATACTACCAGTTTATACTACTGTATAGATGCTTAAGGAACTTATGGACTAATGCCTAGCTATTAACTAGGGCCTCCGTTAAATTAAGGCATGTACTAAGCAGTATAAGACTAGAAGCTTTGCCAACTAGAATACAAGTACTACTAAAATAGGCTGTAGCGCCCTAGTAAGATCTATAACCCCTATAGCACCGGCTGTACAGCCCGCCGCTAATTTAACAGCTAGTTATATAGCTAGTCCTACTATAGGGCCAGCAAATGCTTAGCCTATATACAGTAACCCCTGTACATAGGCCCTTAGTGATTAGGGAGCTTGCTTCTCTTGCGGCCAGAAGGGCTATACTATAAAGAATTGCCTAATAAATATAAAAGTAGGCGAGGTTCTGTTAATCTAGGAGAATAGTATAGAGTTGGAAAAAGAGGAACCCTAGAGGAAGATTCCTCTCTAGGGTTAAAAGGGATTAATATATCATATATTAATCTAGGTTGGCTAGTTAGTAGAAGAAGCTATACTATCCCTTATACTTTATTCTATAATAGATATTAAGTTTTAACCTCTGCTTTAGCTAACTCTGGAGCAAATACCTTTGCCTTAATAGACACCCAGTGTGCTATAAAGCTGGCTAATTTTCTAAATGTACCCCTTAAAAAACTACTCAAACCAATTCCTATTTGTGGGTATAACGGATAGATAGGGCTACCTATTATAATAATCTTGCGGATTTACTTCCGTATTAACGGATAAAGATAGTATAACATCCCCTTGCTTATTACAGACCTAGGAAGCCACAATATAATTTTAGGAAGAAAATAGCTAGCCTATTTAGGCTTATAGCTTGATATATGGAGCAGATGGCTTATCTAGCCTAAACCCCTACCCCTAACCCCTTCCTTTATAAAAGAAATCAGCATTACAATAGAAAACCTTATGCGGCTATAGGTAGACACTGTTTACTAGGCTAATACTATACGTAGAGACTAGGCCTTTAAGAAAAATATATAGCTTAATCCGCAACAGGTCCGCATACTACGCCGCCCCTAGACTACCTATATTATGCCACCCGCACCAGAGATTAAAAAAGTTAGTAAAAAGCTAGCAGAGCTCCCCGTAGGGAACTTAGGCCCTATATAGCCATAAAGAATAGCAAGGAGCATTAGACGCTATACTAAACATATAGACCAGAGGGACAACTTGTGGAAAATGGAATAGGAGCTAAGAAAGATTATAAACCCTAAACCGTAAAATACGACCTAATAATAGTCCGTAAAGAAACCTACGGACCTCCTACTAGTTAATATCTGCTATATTAGCGCTGTAGGATTCTACTAGAACTTGGTCTAACCTAATACTATTGCCTTTACTACTAGCTTATATAAAATTAATTAAATAATTAAGGAAAAGGAAAATAAGTTTAGTAAATAGGAAGGCAAGCTTATAGATAAGAAGCTAGTAGAATAGAAACTACCCTATTAATACTAGAAATTTAAGGATATATTCTCTAAGTGTCAGTATACTCACTTTATCAACGTGCACGAATATCACTGTATTGCAATACGTATGCGGTGTTAAAGTTGGTAGTTATTATTGATTGTCTAGAAGTAAGGGGTTGCTCCAAGGTTAGGTTAGCTAGTCTTGCTTCATGGTCTTATAACTACGTCACATGACTAACATTCCGACACTAGAGCAACTCTAAAAAGAAGGCTAATCTACACTCCGAAGTCAAGTCTACTTCTAGACTATTCGTAGCGTATACGCAATAGCTAGAGATCTAATCAATACGCAATAAGGAGAAGAAGAAGCATCGTTAGGGGTAGCAGGTCAACATGTCACGAGGGCCGCTAAGGCGCTAGTGGTAAGCAAGCCAATAGCGATTTTCTATCCCGGGGATGGAAAATCCTAATTAGCTGGTTGAATTTAGGGTCCGTACCGTTGCAATTAGTTACATAACGCTAAGTTAAGTCTGAGTTCGTTCGTTCAACCCATCCTATAACTTATAGGTCGATTCGGTTCGTATTAATAAGCCGTTAAAAAGCCGCGCAGGGTTTTCCCTTCGTTATGGCGTTAGTAGGGTTAGCCTCTCCGTTAATCCATTTTACCTCCGTAATCTGTCTCCATTTATAGGCTTGCTAGAGGCACATTACGTTAATTATTAAGCGTTTTTTTTAGGTGGTTCCAAGTTATACTAAATAGTTATATAAGGACTTAGAGTCAGTGCAAAGCATAAATAGGAGGTTGATTTGTAGGATCTTATCTACTAGACTTAATCACAACGCTGATGTTAAAGCTATGGGCTGTACTGTAGAGTTTAGAAGCTAGTACACTCTAAATAACTCTTTTGCACTTAACTAAGCTCCAATGGACAATATTGGCCTTCTTTATAGCATTAGCTAGTACAAGGACGTAGCCAATCTGTAAAAAAAGGTCCTTATTATTGGTAAACAACGCGTCCGTAAATACCAGTAGCTATAGGGTTTTAATATCTAACTTAACAAACTTAAGACCTCTATTGGCGTTCTTAATTTGCCAGTTTAGACGCTTATTTAACTGTTTTATGTCTTCCTTGTTAGGGTTAATTACCTAGGCGGTAAAGGATAAATTAAATAAGGCTTTTAGCTGGCACACTAAAGCAATATATGCACCTCTAGCACGTTAAGTAATGTACTAGTCCTTTGGAGTTAAGGTTCTTATAGCTCCTCTTAATCCTATACTTATAGCAAGCTTAGTACTAATTATACTAAGGTTTATACATTGTTGTTCCTAAGTAAGCATAATGCTCCTATTAGTTAGTAGCTAAATAACTCCACCATTAAACTTAATAGGCGTATTAATAGTAAGTTATTCCCGTTCCTTAGCCATAAACTTGGCCTTATACAGCTTGTTTTACTCTGCGTTTATAAAGGTCTTATCTACCAGGAATAGAGTATTATTAGTTTATAGGCCTATAATACCAAAGGGTTCGTTACTCTATAGGAGGCAGGGGTTGTACGTAGACTAGTCTATATGCAACTATTGGATATAATATAAGTAATATATTTTAAACCAGTAGTTACCGGCTTCCAGTACTCTGTAGAGTGATTTTACAACCTTTAGAACGGAGGCCTTATTAATCCTAAGTTGCTTAATCAGCTCATGTGGAGGTTATACGTAAAACTCTTAATTTAGTATAGTGGTTAATTGTACGTAGGCCTATAAAATATCTTGGAGGTAAAGTCATGCCTATAGAAGCTTCATGGCGGTAATATAGAGAATTAGTTATTGGCTAACTTATTAAATAGTTAATAATTAGGTAAGAACTAGTTCCTTTTCTAAGTTGTTATAAGCTTATATAACTAGTTAGGATTTCTTAAAGGCTTTATTAGTTCCCTTATTCTTAATCTCGTTAACAAATCGCGAGTTAAAGAGTTGTATGCCTTATAGTATATCTATAAGTCTTATAATCTCAAAAACTCCCTTTTTAAGTAAATTAGTAAGCTCCTTCTATTAAGAGGCGCTAAATTGGGTACTAAGTTAACTGTCATCCTATAGGTAGATGGTAATATCAGTTATAGCCGTAAGTAGAGGGTATTTACAAGGGCGTCCTCTGCCTCGTTTTAGGGGTTATTACTAAGCTTTAGTAGGTCTCTCTAAGACAGTCTTAGAAAGGGCTAACCTAAGTAAAGGTTTAGGTGGCGATTCTAGTCTAACAATTTGCTCCTGCGATTTAGTTGCTTAAAGGTAGGGTTTTACAACTATAGATTGGAAGGCTGTAGGTCTACTAGACAGCTTAACGGTATATATTTCACCCTTAATAGTAAGTAAGGTAAATGGCCCGTTCTAATGGCCGCTTTGGCTAGTATTTCCTTCTCTTCAGACCAAAACGGGCAAGTTTAGTGGGAGATTATAAATCACATCAGCATTAGGTCCGTTTTGCATATTTAGCGCATTAGCAATCTGTCGTTCAGCTTATAGCTTCTATATCTCTACCATAGCCTTTTTAATTGCGGCAGCGCGTTATATAACAGTAGGGGATGGTGCATTGGATTTAACCATTCGGGGGTAGGCTCTAAAGACTAGAAGTATAGGACCTAGTCCTTTAGGGCTAGCTAAATTATTAATTGCTTTAAACGCTATTTAGAGTCCCATCTCCTTATTAATATTAGGGATTTCAGTCATAATAATTTAGTAGGCTTGCTGTAATAGACTATAGTAGCGCTCTACCATTCTAATAGAGTTATATGCTTCAACCAGTACTCCCTTTATACTAATTCCTATAATAGTGGCATATTACTTAAATTCCTTACTAACAAAGTTCTTTTTAGTGTTGTAGGTAATTAGGTCTAGTAGCCCTAAGTAAATATTAATCCAGCACATCCGTAAAACATTCTATATATATTTAGCACTAATATCTTATAGCTATCTACCGGCTTAGAATCGCGTTCCTTTATTAACAATATATAGGAGGGGTAATCCGCTAATATACATAATGTTAACAATGATATTATAGTTAAAATTAACGTTGTCTTATAGGGTGAAGCGGAATCTACCTAGTAATTTGCTAAACTTCTAACAGTAGTGGCAGAACTTGGTTAGTTGCTTAATGGCCATTCTATCAGTTTTATAGCCAGTATAGTAGAGTAGCTTTTACAATTTCTCAACTAAGGGATATCCAAATCGGCGATATAGGCGCCGTAGCTCTATATCTATTAAGTAGCAGGGGTTCGCGTTAAAGAATTCAGATAAATATAACTATAGTAATAAGCTCCATAAGAGAAATGGGTGGCCAAACTGTCGCACTACTAGCACTTTTTTGGTATAAGTAATAACAACATTTCTAAGGTTATTGTAGTAGATTTGGAGTCTGTCTATATCCGCTAAACAGAGCAAGAAGGGGGTATCTATATAGACAATATAAAACTATATCTTGCCTATAGGGGTAACAACATCTGCAGTTTTAATAGAGGTAGCAATTCTAATGCCAAACTGCACGTTAACTTATCCTTTAGTTAAGGTGTTAAGTCTTACAAATTAGTCCGCGTTCTATAGTGCCTAAAATTATCCATAACTGGCCGTAGACTTCTTTAACACACTAGTATCAATCATAATTCCCATAAATACTGTGGAAGTATAGCGTAAAGCAGCGGTTATTATATTGTAGTTAAACGGGTCAGTTTCCATAGTAGGTTCTATAAAGGTTATAGTAAATAAGTAAGCATAAGCCTTATTAGCTAGTTCTACACTTATAGAGGTTACTTTATCTATAGTAAGAGTCCTAAATAATATAAGGTAGTAGCTATTAGGGTCTTCTAATTCTTCCTCACTGTTATTATTATTAGTGTTTTTATTAGCGTCTATATCTAGCACAAAAGCTTTAAAAGTCTTATTATACTCATTATTATCATCTCCTTTATAGTAGATAGTGTATTATCTAAAGCGTTCTTTAAAGTTACCATTGCGGCCCTTATTATTGTTAAAACATCTTTTATACTTATTTCTAGAACAGTTCCGCTCCTCCTCTGTATATTTCTATAAGCGGCAGCTCTCCTTTTAGCAAATATAGCACTTAGCCTTTAAGGATCTAACAGTGTTTTGTCTATAGGAGCGGGTTTGGTTACGGTTGTTACAGATATTACGGCGGTATATGCGATCCGTAAAGTAGGCTCCTTAAAACGGTCTTATTAAGGCCTAAAAAGGATATTCCTTCTCCCATATAACTATAGAAGATTATAACTTACTAATCAACTAGGAGAGGTCTTTAGAAGGGTTAGAAATAGCAATACGGTATACTGGTACTCCTTGGCAAGCGGTAACTAGCTTATTCATAAGGAAGAGGTCTATATAAAACTCTAGGTGTAATCTATGGCAATATTTTAAGAGCTTATTAAGAAGTAGTTAAAAACTCTAATAGATTTACTTATTAGGGTTCTCATCAATAATTCCTTAGAAGTCGGTAGCGTTCCATTTAGTAAGGTTTCTCCAATAGTACTCTAGTCCTTTAAAGAAGTAACACATATAGTTGTATGCCTCAGTAAATAATCTAGTTAAAAGGCTGCTATTATAGTAGTGATCCTAAGCAAGTCCCTTTAGCATAGTTAGGAATATAGTTATATAGCCTTTAGGAGGTAGACCAGCTCTCTTGCAGATATTATAGAAGATAGTTAACTTAAAGTTAAAGCTATTACTCACTCTATTATACTTCTAGTCGTCCATATAGATCTTGGCAATAGTAGCTGCCTCTTTACTATATATAGGCAGGTGCATAGTAGGGTCGGTATTGGCAGTACCAGGGTAAAGATACTGGGCAGGAGGGGCACCAAGTGGGGTAGAAGCGGTTACTAAAGGGAGGGTAGAGGCAGTTGCTGTAGGCAATAATTGCTGATTCTGCGTCTGTAGGAGTTAAGTAAGGAGGGTAAGTAGTTAATCCTAGGTAGAGATAGGTACAGCTTACTATTAGGTAGCAGTTAGTGCAGTTTGCTAGGGTATAGATATAACAGCTAGTTAGGGTGTCGTAGGGGTAGGTATTTATATTTTAGGTGTTGTAGCTGTAGCTATAGACTAGATTATAGGCGTTAGAGGTAGTAGAGGTAGTTAATAGTTTATAGGCGTCGGCACTATATAGGAAGGTAGTGGGCTGTGGGGGGGAGTTATAGGAACTAAAGAGGCTATAACTAACAGGGTTATAGCTTAATTCAATATTAGAGCTGTTTATGTTAAGTTAAATTATTCTTATAGTGCCACTGTAATTATAGGGCTAACTTCCTTAAGAGCTCCTATGATTTCCTTATCTATCCATTCGTAAGGTTCCTCTTCTGTAAGGACATCATACAGAACCTTATAAAGTGGGTATCTATTGCTGTGTGTGGCAACGTATACTCCTCTTTAGAGTAGGTAAGTATGGAGCTTTGCTCTAGTAATAGAGCGTATCTTTCTAAAATCCTTAATAGTAAAGCCTTCAAATTCTTCTTGGAATAGCGACCATAGTATATAATCCGTAAAGTTCTTATATGTATACTTATAGATTTTCGTTTCTACATATTCTTCCAGGTCTTCCTTTAAGGCAGTTGCTATATTAATCCTATAACCATATCTAGCGATTCTCTCCTTCTATTTAGGATCCATTTTGTTGTGCAAAGCAGTGTACTAGTCCTTGTGTATATTATAGTTCAAGGTTAAGGTCGAGGTTGAGGTTGAGGTCGAGGTCAAGGTTGAGGTCGTCAAGGTAAGGGTGTCGAGGTGAGGGTGTCGAGGTAAGGGTGTTTGGGTGTGTACATCCTTTACAGCCGTCGGGCCTGTAAAGTGTTCTTAGCAAGACTGCGATTCTCTCAGCGATCTGTTGTATTAGCTGTAAGGCCAGTACAAATTCTCTTAAGCTTGAGGGAGGTCGTAATCTTCTCTAAGTAAAGATATAATTCTCTAGGCGATCTGACGCGTCAGCAGTTAAGCTGATACGTGGTCTCGAGCTTTAAGGGTAATATAGCTTTCTCCTTTAACTAAAATAGACAAGGCCAGGCGATCCATATACTGTTTCTAGTACGGTTCTTAAGCTCTAGCTTATTGCGTATTTCCTAATCTGTACATCTACTGATCAGTGTTAGTATACTCACTTTATCAACGTGCACGAATATCACTGTATTGCGATACGTATGCGGTGTTGAAGTTGGTAGTTATTATTAATTGTCTAGAAGTAAGGGGTTGCTCCAAGGTTAGGTTAGCTAGTCTTGCTTTATGGTCTCGTGACCACGTCACATAACTAACATTCCGACACTAAGGTAGTGTCTAATATACTCCCGCCTTACTAACCGTACGACTATAAGATTAAGATTGAGCTAGATAAGGAAGACACACTTAGCTATAGCCCCCTTCGTCAGCAGTCTACTGCTAAATTATAGGCTATAAAGCAGTACCTTATTAATAACCTAAATAAGGGCTTTATTAAACCCAGTTAAGCCCCTTTTAACTCGCCTATTCTTTTTACTAAAAAGCTAAATAGAGGACTTTGTTTCTGCATTAACTATCGTAAACTAAATAATATAACCCGCAAGGACTGCTACCCACTGCCCTTACTTAATAAGACTTTAACCCAAATAAGTAGAGCTAAGATCTTTACTAAGCTTAATATCCATTAGGCCTTTTACCGGATTAGGATAGACCCTAAATTAGAAGATCTTACTATATTTTAGACCCGTTACGAAATGTATAAATATAAAGTACTTTCTTTTAGACTGACCAATGGACCGGCTATATACCAACAATATATAAATAATATACTCTTTAACTATCTTAATAACTTCTATACGGCCTACCTGGATAATATTATAATCTACTTTAAGAATAAGTTAGAATATAAGGAGCATATCTATAAAGTCCTACAATGGCTCTATAAGGCCGGTCTCCAGGCCAATATCAGGAAATTGGAATTTAGTATTAAGCGTATAAAGTACCTAGGTTTTATTATTAGTATAGACAGAATTAAGGCCGACCTAGAGAAAACGGCTGTAATTATCTAGTAGATACCCCCATGGACTATAAAGGGGGTATAATTATTTTTAGGTTTCTGTAACTTCTACTAACGCTTTATTAAGAACTATAGCAGGATTGTCTGGCCTCTTAACTACCTTACTAGAAAGGACCAGCCATTCCACTTTAACGCTATATATATGCAGGCCTTTAATAAGCTTAAAAAACGGCTGGTATTGGCTCCCCTACTTGCCTACTTTAACCTAAAATAGCCCTTAATGCTAGAAACTAATGCCTTAAATAGCGCGACGGAGTTTTCTCCTAGAAGCAACTAGACGGAGAATGGCACCCTATTATATACTATTTAAAGACTATAATAGATACTAAGCTAAACTACTATATCCATAATAAAGAAATGCTGGCTATTATCTCTAGCTTTTAGCACTGGCGTGTATAGCTAGAGGGGACCCCTAAGCCTATTAAGGTAGTTTTGGATTATAAGGCCTTAGAATACTTTATAACAACTAAGGCCCTTATAGCCCGGTAGGTACACTAGGCGGATATCCTATCTTAGTTTAACTTCTTAATTATATATAGATTAGGCCCTATAAACCGTACAGATGCTCTTATAAGGCGTAAATAGGACCTAGGTAACTAGGCAGCTATAAAGATCTTATTATAGACCTAGATACTACTATAACTAGAGTACCTTAACCCCTAGATATAGGCAGAACAAAATACAGACCCTTTAGATGCTGAGATATGTCCTATTAACTCTACGGAACTTAACCTTATTAATAAACTACTATAGGTAAACCGTACGGCCCCCTCTCTACAGGAGTACTGTAAAAAGGCAAATAACATTACCAGCCCATAGTCCCTTAAAAACGGACTACTTAAGCACTAGGAATGGCTAGTAGTAGCTAAAAAACAGAACTTATGGACCCGGCTTATTACTAAAGCTTATACCTAGGTCTCTATAGCCTACCCTAGAAAGAATAAGACCCGCAAAATTATTGGTAACCAATACTACTGGCCTAGAATAGTTACGGATATTAACCGCTATATATAGAACTGTAATAACTGCTATAGGTCTATAATTCCACGGGACAAGACCCTAGGACTATTAAAGCCACTCCCAATACTAGAATGCCCCTAATAATATATCTCTATGGACTTTTACGAGCTGCCTATAGACCGTAATAGATATAATATAGTAATAATCCTAGTTAACCGTTTTAGTAAGCACCCGTTTTTAATCCCCTATCATAAGGATATTAATGCCAAGGAGGTAGCCTAACTATATATCTATTATATCTACCGAATCTACGGACTACTAGATACTATTGTATCCAATTATAGGCCGCAGTTTATATTAGCCTTCTAGAATGAGTTTACTCGGATCCTTAGTATTAAGCTAAAGCTTTCTATAGCATACTACCCCCAGACAGACGGTTAGACAGAGATTATAAATTAATACTTAGACTAGAGGCTCCGGCCCTTTATTAACTACTTTTAGGATAACTAGGGCGAACTACTACCCCTAATAGACTACGCCTAAGCAACCCTACCCTATAACTCTACGGGATTTGCACCTATTTAGCTGGAAATGGGATACTTACCCCGTATAAGCTTTAACTAGAAAAGACTAGAGGGGCTATAAACCGTACGCGAAAGACTGTCTTATAAGGAAGCCCAGCAATACGCTAAACGCTTAAAAGAAGCCTGGATAGTAGCCTATACAAATCTAGAAAAGGCCTAGAGATTAATAGAATAGTAGGTAAATAAGCACAGGCGCAAGCCTAACTTTACCGTAGACAATAGGGTCTAGGTTATAATAAAGAACTAGAAGACAGAACGGCCTAGCCGTAAGCTAGACTATAAAATGGTAGGACTATATAAGATCCTTAATAAAGAAGGCAACTTGTATAAGGTTAAGCTCCTAGACTTAATTAAAGTCTACCCTATCTTTTTACTGGATAAGCTATAGAAGGCTATAAATAACCCACTACCTAGATAAAAGAATAAGCCTCCCCTATTAATTTAAGTTAATGGCGATAATAAATAGGAAGTTAATAAAATACTAGCCTATAAACTAGTATAAGGAACGCTAAAATACCGTGTTTAATAGAAAGGTTATGATCTAGACCTAACCTAGTACCCCGCTTAGAACTTTATAGATTACCCCTAGAAGCTTAAAGAGTTTTATAACTAATACCCTAATAAGCTAGGACCCCTAAAGTATCTAGACAAGTAGATGGAGTGCTAGTATAGTAAAGATAATAGGCTACCTATTAAGCATATAGATAAGAACACCCCATGGATATAATACGGACATATAAAGCCTAAGGGCAGGCTTTTTTGGAGGGGGAGGGGTAATATTACGGCGCTGGTGGAAAACGGTAGATCTTAGCAGACATGGATTATAGTAGACACGAGTTACGTGACTTAAGGACCGCATAAAATATTAAGTAGCGCTACTATTCTTCTCCTTTCTTTCTCTAGCTTTGGATCCTCGTTTATAGACTACCAATTATATAGGCTTGCGCGTCCCTCCTGCCGTGCTTGTGCCTCGATTGACTAAGTTGCTAACACTTAGTTTTACCCCTTATAGCCTTAACCCAAAAAAACAAAGCCTTTATCTTTAATAAAGAATACAAAAAAGCTTTTATTTATCTAAAAGTTATATTTACTACCGCACCTATACTCTAACACTTTAATTTAAACTAAATAAGTATTATAGAAGCTGACTCATCTAACTACGTTACTGGAGGCATTCTGTCTTAATATAATAAGGAAGGAGTATTGTACCCTATAGCATACTTTTTAAAACAACTAAGCCTAGCCGAATGCAATTACAAGATCTATAATAAGGAACTATTAGCTATTATTAGATGTTTTAAATAATAGTAACCTAAACTAGAAGGCTCCAGATTCCTAATTAAGGTTTTTAGCAACTATAAGAACCTGCAATACTTTATAACCACAAAACAGCTAAGCCACCGTTAAGCCCGTTAGTTAGAATATCTATCTCGTTTCTAATTCTCTATTATATACTACCTAGGCGCTTAAGGCTAGAAGCCTAATGCCCTAACCCAACGTTTATAAGATATGCCAGTATAAGAAGAAGTGCGTGTCTACCGCAATTAAACCCTGCTTTACCCCAAGCTATTTAACCCTCCTATTAAAGATATTACAATACACGTCCTTAAAATAACTAATTGATTAATTAAATAGATAATAGTTAACGAGTACCTAAACAATAAGTTTATCTAAGAAACGCTTAAGCTAATTTAAGACAGCGTTAGACGCTTAAAAAGGATTTCTTTAAGTAAATGCAAAGCTCGTGGAGACTGCTTATACTACTAGAACCGTCTAGTTGTACCTAACTATAATAAACTTAAGCTTAAGCTCCTTAAACATGTATATAACCTACTAGTAGCTAGCTACCTAGGTTAAGGAAAAACCCTAGAACTACTCTAATAAGAATACTACTGGCTAAATATGCACAATATAATATAAAGGTACGTCTTTAGCTGCTATACCTGCTGATAAGCCAAAGCTTTAGCATCGGGAAAATATTCGCGGGATGAGATTTAAGTAGACTTTAATTTTCGCATTTTGTGTAATTAATATACAATTTAACTAACTTAACACGCAATTAACTAACTTAATATGCAATTAACTAACTTAACACATAATTTAACCAACTTAATATGCAATTAACTAACTTAATACGTAATTTAACTAACTTAATATATAATTAACCAACTTAACACGCAATTTAACTAACTTAATATACAATTAACTAACTTAACACGTAATTTGACTAACTTAATATACAATTAACCAACTTAATACGCAATTTAACTAACTTAATATGCAATTAACTAACTTAATACACAATTTAACTAACTTAATATGCAATTAACTAACTTAATATACAATTTAACTAACTTAATATGCAATTAACTAACTTAATACATAATTTAACTAACTTGATATGTAATTAACTAACTTAACAACTTTAAAAGCTAACTATATATTTCTTAACACGTAATTAACTTACTTAGCAACTTTAAAAGTTAAATAATACGCAGTTAACCTACTTAACAACTTTAAAAGCTAACTGTATATTCCTTAACACGCAGTTAACCTACTTAGCAACTTTAAAAGGTAACTATATATTTCTTAACATG
>Ga0307507_10004076_pt1 | contig 26700 bp, 10 predicted proteins | sample 7_EM_MG_FD_207223 | JGI IMG/M metagenome (GOLD analysis project Ga0307507, IMG submission 207223) | Populus trichocarpa ectomycorrhiza microbial communities from riparian zone in the Pacific Northwest, United States - 7_EM | ecosystem: Host-associated > Plants > Roots > Unclassified | place...
TCGTCCCGAGACACCTACGCACGTTCCCCTACAACCCCTATTTATACCCGTACCTGGCACACGAAGACTCTTCTTCTTCATCCAATGTCTTTGTATCAACCACGCATAGTTACGTGTACGTAGCCTTTTCAATTACTACCTCGTTTAGTGCATTGTATCCCGGCTCGTGCCTACTCCATGACAATAGGGTAAATCTTTATTTTCTTAGGTAAGTTAAGTCTATACGTAACTTCTAAGATCCCTACCTTAACTATAAACGGCCCTAGTCTAATATGGTCTAACTTTTTGCTTAGTCATTAACTCTTAAATTTTTTATATAATAGCTATACTTTATCCCCCTCTTTAAGATCTAGTCCCTTAAATCTCTTAGTATTATAGTACCTTTTTATTCTTGCTTATACTAGTTTAGCTATTTCTTTAAGGTAATTGTAAAGATTTATTAAATTCTCTATTCTTTTTTTAGCTATGCTACTTATTTTCTTTGCTTGTTATAGCAATAATAATATTCTTAGCTTATATCCGTAATTCGCCTTAAAAGGTAATGTGCCTATCCCTTCCTATAGTATTACATTATATATAAACTGTATAACTGGTAATAACAATACCCAATTATTCTATGTATAATTAATATAATGCCTTAGATACTGTTCTAATGTTTAGTTTAGTCTTTCTATTTGTCTATCTGTTTATAGGTAATACGCAGTTAATATTACTGCTTAGACCCCTTGTTCTGCTAAGAATACCTCCTAAAATACTGCTATAAATCTTAGATCTCTGTCTAATATAATTTTGCTTAGTGCTCTATGTCTTATAAACACTTTCCTAATATAGATTCTAGCTATATCTTCCGCTGACATTTCTTCTATACATACTATAAAGTAGCCCTACTTAGTTAACTTGTCTACTATTACTAAGATTACATTATAATCTTATCCGGTAATAGGATCTTTTAACTTTGGTAATTTTATAATAAAGTCCTATAATATAACTTCCCATAGTCTTTCTGGTGTTTTAATAGGTTATAGCCCTCTATATGGCTTATACCTTATTAGTTTATTTCTTTAGCAATTTAGATATTCCCTTATAACTTGTCTCGCTAGTCCCTAGATTCCTTAAATAATATATTTTTCTTAAAGTCTTAATACTAAGCCTATAGCTCTGTTGTAACCCTATATTATTCCCTTATAGAATTCTTTAATAAACTCCTCTATAATACTTTTTAGTACATATATAGCTTCTTAGTTTTTGTACTGCTCTAAGTCTAAATCCTCACTTTGTGCTTCTTAGATCTTCTGCAACTATATACTCTCTAGTATCTTATAGGTCTAGCTTTCTTCTCTAGTTACTGCAACTTTGGGATAATTGTACCTAATCAATCCATCTTTATCTTTGCGTAATATTGCCCCTAATGGCTTTTCTTTGTTCTATAACTCTACCTTTCTACTAAGTGCGTCTACCCTTACATTCTTAGTTCCTTTAATATATTAAATTTCAAAGTAATACTCTACAAGCATCTCTGCCCATCTAACTTATTTATAATTAAGTTCTTTTATTGTTAGGAACCCTGTTAGGTTCTTATAGTCCATTTTAACTATAAATGGTTTTTCTATGCCTTATAAAAATACTCTCCATTTCTTAAGTACTGTAACTATACCTAGCAACTCTTTATTATAGATATTATAGTTTAGTTCTACTAGTATTATCTTCCAACTATAGTATGCTACTAGATACCATGTATCTCTATACTTCTGTAGTAAGCATACTCTTAGTATAAAGTCTAATACGTCTATTTCCATAACTGTATCTAACTGTGATTGGTAAACCTTAAGGATTAAATCTTAGGTAAATAGCTTCTTAAGTTCTTAAAATAGTTTCTTTTACTTACTACCCCACATCTATAGTTCCTCCTTTTTTATAAGTCTTATAAATAGCTTAATATTCTTTAACTATTATGCCATAAACCTCCTATAGTAGTTGTAAAACCCTAGGAACAATCTTAACTGCGTAACATTCTCTAGTTCTTACTAACTAACTATAGCTTCTACTTTCTTTAGGTCTATGCTAATTTTTCCTAGCTTAATAATAAATCCTTCCTTTTCTTTAGCAAGGAGGAGATATAGGGTACATTACTACAAATAGTCGCTTAGGGGTAATTGGTAGCTACTTCCAAGCTAGTAAGCTATGTTGTTCCTCTTATTCTTATACGCAAAACTACATCAAAATCTATCTTTTAGAGCGCTTTTTCTACTCTAGGAACGGCAGAATACTGCAGAAATAGATAAAAGAGCCAGGATTTTCTTAGTGCGATTTCTTGGTATAAACTGGACCATAGTAAGCAAAATATCAGGATAAAACACCAATAGGCTAGGACTCCCCTAGTATTTAAAAACGGGCCAGAGTGTCCACTTAGCTACTAGTACATGTTAAGCTACCTAGGAAGGATTTATGTATATAGAACTATAGCGCCATAGCCTAGAGGCTGCATGCGCAGTATTGTACGTAGTATAATACAATCGGATATAAAAAAAAATAAAAAAATAAAAAACCTATAAAATTAGTCTTCCTAGTAAAGAACTCGCATTTCTTAATTACTACTAGCATCTTTTCTTCTTATAGTCTCTTTAAGACCCACTTAATATATTCTCCATATTCTTGCCTACTTATTAAGTAGATAATAATGTTGTTAAGGTATACCATAATAAACTTATTAAGGTGTTCTCCTAATACACTGTTAATTCTTTTCTAAAACATTACTAGTGTGTTTATAAGCTAAACTATATAACTAATAGCTTATACAGTCCTTCCTTTAACCTAAAGGCTACCTTCCATTTATCTCCTTTCTTAATTCTAATCTAATAGTACACCCATCTCAGATCTATCTTTGTAAAGATTTTTGCATTACCTATCCTATCTTAGATTTCACTAATTAAGGGTAAAGGATACCTATCTTTCCTAGTAATACTGTTTAACTGTCTATAGTTAATATATATCCTAAGTTTTCTGTTTTTCTTTGGTATAAATAATACTAGATATTCCGCTAATAACTGTAACGGTCTAATATATTCCTTTTATAAGTTTTCCTAGATAAACTTCTTAAGCGCTACTGACTTGGTTTTAGTAAGCTTATAGATTAGAAAGAACTTTAGACTTATTCCTAGTTCTAATTCTATCTTATAGTCCCACACTGTATATTCTAATAGCTTTTTACTTTCTAGGCTTTATAGTTTTTTGCCATACTTATGGTATCTCTTTAGTATATAACTTAAGCCTTGCTTAGTCTCCTTGTATATTGCTCTAACTTAGTACCATACTATCTTAGTTTGTTATCGCATTTTGCGTTATTATATATCCCTAATATTGACTTATCCTATAACCCAATTAATCCTTAGATTGTATTCCTGTAACTAAGGCATTCCTGGTATTGCCTTATCCTTCCCCAATAGTAGGATATTAAAAGATATCTCTATACTTCTTCCTTTAATAGTTAACTAAATAGGTCCTATTTTAAGATTTATAATGCCTCCTCTATAGGCTATTAGATCTCCTAAAATTATTATTAATAAGTATAGGTGTTCTTTCTGTCTATATAGTAACCCTATCCTTCTAACTGCTGTTAGTGTCACGGAACGAGGGCAATGGCTATAGAGCGTATATATTCAAGGAGTCTACAAGACATTACGCGATCGATCGTAAGGGTCAAGGGCGTAAGGAGGTGATATACCCTTGCGTAGCTGACATAAGCTATACGCAAGATGTACGCGAAAGCACGGGGCTCTCCTATAGAGGCCCCTGCGATCGGGTTCCATGACACTACCCCCCCTCCTATTAAGGCGGAGCTCCGGCGACGCTATGGTTACTATATACATATAGGAGGAACGCTTAGGGTATATAAAAGAAGAAGAAATATCGTTATAGATGTAATGGGCTCGTATAAATGCTTCTAACTTAAAGCTTATGGGTTGCTATTATGCAAAGGTACTAGGCTATAGAGGAGAAGGAGACTGTTAGAGACTTAGTGAGATGCAAGGGTATTACTAAGGCGCTAGTAGCAAGCAAGCCAATAGTAATTTTCTATCCTGGGGATGGAAAATCCTAATTAGCTAGCTTCTCCTTAGCGTCTAGAATCTAACTAATTAGACAACTTTAACTGGCGGTTAAAGTTCCTTAACATCTTATCGGAGTAGTTACATAACAGTAATATATAACGATTTAGCTGTGGCGGCTCCTATAGGGGATTAGGTACAAAATCTCTGCTTAGGCCTAGTTTCTGTAGGTTTATATAGTAGAAATTGCTAATTAGATCTTTTACATTTTTAAAATCTTCCTATAGTTACTATTCTGGCTGATCTATATCAAATCCTATATAGGTAGCTTTGTAGTAGAGCCGCCGTCCTCTGCCTTTACTAAAGTATTTAGAGTTAATAATTTGTTTAACGGTCTACTCCTTATAGTTCTCATCTTTGTTCTTATCTTAGATTAGTACTGGTAAGGGTTTAGGCTATATTTATCCTAGTAGAGAGTTAGGCTGGTAAAGGTATAGTAGCTATAGGTAAAATACGGGCTATATCCTATAGGTGGCTAAGGTAGGCAGGAGCTGTTACGGCACCGTAACGCGTAACCTGGACAGGGAGCCTAGTCAGGGGTTCGGCTAAGGACTTGGCGTTATAACGCGTATTTGTTACGTCTCTACCTCCTGTATATACCTCTCCTCTTCTCCTTAGCTTAGTATCTTCGTAATACAGCATTCTACAAGCTTTGTTTCAGAGGCATTTATACGAGCCGTAACATTATACTAAGCTCACCCTATATTGCCTAGGAAGGCCTTAATAATATCCTACCCCAAAAGAAACTTCGTCTGCAACGACGCGTTAACGCGCTATACTTAAATACTAAAATAACTCTACATTACCTGGGAAGGCCTTAATAATATCCCATCCTATAAGCTAGATAGGATTGGACCTATACCTCTAGAATTAAAACTAAATTATATAATTCTAATGAACCCTAGGAAGCTAACAATGGTACCTAAAGCGAGCTTATTTAAAAGAGCCGCCCCAACCTAAGAAGAACATAAGATTCAATTAGGATCCGAAATTAAGGATAACAATAATATTATAGACATACACAAACAGATTCGTGCCCTAACGGCCAATTAGGAAGCCAACTGTCTCCAAGCTTAAAGCATATAGGAGACCCTATAAGAGATCCTAAACAGCCTTACGGCCCTATAAAGCAGCTTAGCTCCCCCTTCTAGAAGTCCTAGTTGCCCTATCCACTTAACCAAATATAACACACTAGGGAGTATGGATATAATAATAAAGTAATTAAAGTCCGTTAAGCTCCCTAACCCCCAACCACTGTCCGACGGGATAGACCCTACCTTTAAGAATTGGAGGTTTTAAGTATCAGGAAAGCTCCGCGTTAACTATAACTATTTTCTTTCTAAAGAAGCTAAAATGCTCTACCTCTTTAGTTGAACTATAGGGGACGCCCAACGGCACCTCTAAGCTAAGTTTAAGGACGAGTCCCCTGTCCGATTTATATCTGTTAATAAGATGCTATAGTACCTAGCTACTATCTATGTTAACCTAAATAAGGTATAGGATGCCTGGTATGACTATAATTGCCTAATAATAAAACTAAACTAACCCTTTGCCAAATTCTAGACTTAATTCCTACACCTTACGGGAGAAGGCTAGGTTCCCCTTAAGAACTACCGTTTGGACCTATATAATAAGCTAACAATCCAGCTATAAGAAAAGATTGCTGTAACCTTAGATAACCTACTAACCTATAAAATACTTGCAACTTGTTGCCTATTGTTAGACTTAGAACTAAAGCGGATTAACGCCCGCCCTAATTAGCAGAAGTAACTACGTAGTAATTGGAACTCGTTAGCCACACCTATAGGAGCTGGAGTAGGAAGACAAGTTACGACTACTCTTGCACTAAAAGCGGTTATAACTATGTACTGGCGAGCCTTGCCTGACCAGCCACGTACCACGCCCTTAACTGGTACTTGTCGCAATACCCCAATCGACCCTGCATCGGCTATATGCTATAACTGTGATAAGGAGGGTCACTTTGCCTTGTCTTACCTAGAGCTAAGGGATATAGGCGATATTAAGGAGATAGAGGAAGGAGAAACGTCTAATAAGTTAGGAAAAGAAGAACCCTAGGGAAAGACTCCCCCCTAGGGTACCCTATTAATCTTAAAGAGATTAATTTAAGTTAGTTAATAGGTGGAAAACACTTTATAGTTCCATATATAGTATCTTAAAATGGATATGGAGTTAATATAACCGCCCTTATTAACACTAAAGCAAATGGCTTTGCCTTTATAAATACTGCCTATATAAATAATATTGCTAAGTTTCTAAATGTAAAAGCTACTAGACTAGAGAAGCCTATCTAAGTAAGAGGCTATAACGGTTAAGCCAGTAAGCCAGTTACCTATGTCTTAAAGTTGCATATTGCTCTTAACGGATAACGCTAGTATGGTATTCCCTTCTGCATCCTAGACCTAAGGTCCTACGACATAATCCTTAGCCAAAAATAGATGTTCTATTTTGATATTTGGCTAAACGTGTAATAAAGACAATTTGTCTGGCTAGAGGATAGACTAAAATTACCCTCCTTTATTAGGTAAATCTAAACTGACCGTAAGACACTAGCCGCGAACACTAACCCTATCTATTAGTAGGATATTAGGGACCGCGACCTAGCCTTTACCTAAGAAGATGCCCGCCACAAGGCTAGAAGGAACTCTTTTATACCAATAAAGATACTCTACTGGAGCGCTATGGTTAATAAAGACTCTACTTATGGCAGTGGGATAGATAGCGACGTAGATAATATCTAAATCACACAGATCTAACTAACATGGAAGAGAATATACTAATAGGATATAAGGGACGACCTCTAAAAGATATAATAGGAGCTAAGAGGAGTAATAACAACGCCTTTACCCTAGGAGCCCCTAAAGTCCTGTATACCCCCATTATTACATAACCCCCCTGTGGTAGATATTACTATAATCAGCGCTATAGTATTCCACTTTAATATATATAGGAGGGATAATAAGGTCTTTATAACTAGCTTGTATAAGATTAACCGGATCATTAATAAGAGGGAAGAAAAGCCAGCTAAGGAAACTAATAAGGAGCTAGTTAAATACCTCCTCCCTACTATTTACGCGGGATATAAGAATGTATTCTTAAAAGCGGCTTTAGACGAGTTACCTCCTTACCAGATATACAACTATAAGATTAAATTGGAAGCCGATAACTCGCTAGGATATAGCCCCCTTTACTAATAATTAATGGATAAGCTAAAAGCAATAAAGTAGTACTTAATTAATAACCTTAATAAAGGGTTTATTAAGCCAAGCTAAGCCCCTTTTGCTTCCCCTATTCTGTTTATAAAAAAGCCTAGTAGAGGCCTTTGTTTTTGTATTAACTATTAAAAGCTAAACGCTATTACCTAAAAGGATCGATATCCTATTCCTTTAATTGACGAGACCCTTGTACGCCTAAGCTGGGCAAAGATCTTTACTAAACTTAATATCCGCCAAGCTTTCTACCGAATTAGGATAGACCCTATATCTAAAGATTTAATAACGTTCCGTACCCATTATAGGTCCTATAAATGTAGAGTCCTTTCTTTTGGATTAACAAATGGGCCGGCTATATACCAAAGGTATATAAATGATGTCCTTTCGGACTACCTTAACAAATTCTGCACGGTATACCTAGACAACATCCTTATATACTTAGATGACGAACTTAAGCATAAAGTTTATATTAAAAAGGCCCTAAAGAGACTACGGAACACGGGCTTATAAGTTAATATTAAGAAATATAAATTTGGAGTAAAACGTATAAAGTACCTTAGGTTTATTATTACTATAGAAGGAATTAAGGTTAATTCTGAGAAGGTTAAAGCAATCCGCAACTAGAAACCCCTTTATACCATAAGGGGGATCTAGTTCTTCCTTGGTTTTTATAACTTCTACCACCGGTTTATCTATAACTATAGAATTGTGGCCAAGCCTCTTATACGACTTGCCTGGAAAGACATGCCTTTTATCTTTAATAGTGACTGTATAGAAGCCTTTAAAGAGTTAAAAGAGTGGCTTATCTCTTCTCTAATTCTTTATTACTATAACCTGGACCTTAAATCTATACTAGAAACGGACGCTTCTAATAGAGTTATAGCGGGAATCCTATTACAGTTACATCTAGATGGCGAATAGTACCCTATTACCTTCTTCTTAAAAATAATAGACCTAGCTAAGTGTAACTACGAAATATACGACAAAGAAATGCTAGCTATTATTTAATCGCTATCCTAATAGCGTGTAGAGCTTAAAGGTACGAACTCCTAAATTAAGATATATATAGACTATAAAGCCCTAGAGTACTTTATAACTATAAAGCAGCTTACTAGATAATAAGCCTAGTAGGCCAAAATACTCTTCTAATTTTTCTTTATAATTATATATCGTTCTGGTAAGTAAAACTCTAAAGCTGATGTTCTAACCCGAAGAGAACAAGATGTAGGACCCTAGGATAAGCTAAAGACCTAATACTAGACGCGCGCGCTTCTCTACCCCGAATAGCTTGACCCGCGGATCCTTAAGGAGCTAGACTTCTAACAAAATAAGGTAGCACTAATAGAGGAGTCCTTAGACAAACTAATAGGGCTAATTAACTGCCTCCTAACTGCAAACCGCATGGCTAATACCCTAAAGGCGCTCCGCGATTAAGCCGCAAAAGGAGACCCCAATTTTAAAATGGAGAAAGGATTGCTCCTATATTAGGAGTGGCTTATAGTCCCTAATATTAATAATCTACAGACTAAACTAATTCGCGAAGCCCATTGCTAAGTCTCTATGGTATACCCTGGCAAGAACAAGATCCGTAAAATTATTAGCGGCCGCTACTACTGGCCTAGGATGGCTAAGGACATTAATTAATATATATGGAACTGTAATAACTGCCGAAGAGCTATAATCCCACAAGATAGGACCCCAGGACTACTAAAACCGCTCCCGATATTAGAGCGCCCCTAGCAATATATCTCTATAGACTTCTACAAACTACCTATAGACCGTGATGGATATGATATAGTTATAATCCTAGTTAACCGCTTTAGTAAGCGCCCATTCTTAATCCCCTACTATAAGAATATTGATGCTAAAGAGGTGGCCTGGCTATATATGCACTACGTCTACCGAATTTATGGACCGCTAGACACTATTATATCTGATTATAGGCCGTAGTTTATATTGGTCTTCTAAAACGAGTTTATATAGATCTTAGGTATTAAGCTAAAGCTCTCTATAGCGTATTACCCTTAGACAGACAGTTAGACGGAAATTATAAATTAGTATTTAGACCAGAGACTCTGGCCCTTTATTAACTACTTTTAGGATAACTAGTCCGAACTACTCCCCCTAATAGACTATACCCAAGCGACCCTACCCTATAACTCCACAGGGTTTGCCCCTATTTAGTTAGAAATGGGCTACTTACCCTATATAAGCTTTAACTGGAAAAGACCAGAAGAACCCTAAACTGTACGCGAGAAACTATTCTATAGTAAGGCCTAGCAGTACGCTCAATGCTTAGAAGAAGCTTAGACAGTAGCCTATAAAAACTTAAAAAGGCCTAGAGGTTAATAGAACAGTAGGTAAATAAACCCCATTAAGAACCTAACTTTGCCCCTAGTAATAGGGTCTGGGTAATAATAAAGAATTAGAGGACGGAACGGCTTAGCCATAAGCTAGACTACCAGATGGTAGGACCGTATAAGGTCCTTAAAAAGAGAGGCAACTTATATAAGGTAAAGCTCCTAGATTTAATTAGAGTTTACCCTATCTTCTTGCTAGATAAACTACGGAAAGCTATAAATAATTTATTACCTGGGTAGAAGAACAAGCCTCCCCTACTAATTTAAGTTAATGGCGATAATAAATGGGAAGTCGAAGAGATACTAGTATATAAGCTAGTACGAGGAACGCTAAAATACCATGTCTAATAGAAGGGCTATGACCCAGACCCAACCTAGTACCCTACTTAAAACTTTATAGGCTGCCCCTAGAAGCTTAAAGAGTTCTATAATTAATACCCCAACTTACCTGGACCCCTAAAGTACCTTGACGAGTGGATAAAATGTTAGTATAATAAAGACGATAAGTTACCAGAAGAGTATAGAGATAAGAATGCCCCAAGGCCTAAGGAATAAAGCCTACTATAATATATGGCCACCTAGGGTTGCGCGTTACGTGAGGCCTTTTGGATGTCTAGGAACTTTGACCGCCGGTTAAAGTTCTCTAATTAGTCAGATCCTTGCTAAGAGTCTTAGCGGCTACCCTTTCCACTCTAGCGCTTCTACGTGACCTACGGTCGCCTTATGTACTTAGTCCGAACGCACTCGCGTCTCCTTTTCTCTAGTTCTACTTCGCTTCTGATAAAGCCTAAGGGCAGGCTTTCTTTTAAAGGGGGGGGTAATGTTATGGCACCGTAACGCGTAACCTGGACAGGGAGCCTAGTTAGGGGTTCGGCTAAGGACTTGGCGTCATAACGCGTATTTGTTACGTCTCTACCTCCTATACATACCTCTCCTCTTCTCCTTAGCTTAGTATCTTCGTAATACAGCATTCTATAAGCTTCATTTTAGAGGCATTTGTACGAGCCGTAACAGGAGCTCTAGTTTATATATAGCTCCTCTGTTAATAACTTATTTAATCTAGTAGGGGCCAAGGTTTTTGTAATTAAGAAACTTTATAAGCCTCTATATAGAAATATTACGTGCATTTAACTATACCTAGTTGCCAACACGCATCTTAGGTAGTGGTGTTCTATAATAGTCGGTAAAGTAAGCCTGCTTTACTTAGGCCTAGGCCATAGTAGTTGAGTAGATCTTTTATATAGTCTATATACTAATTAGCAAGTAGCATCTTAAGGTGTTTTCTATATGGTAGTTTCTTATTAATAGGCTCTGGTGGCTCTATACTAGATTATAGGTAATAAACTTTATTCGCGAAAAACGGGGTAAGTCCTATAGTGGCTAAAATATAGTTATTTGCTACGAATTTACCTAGCGGAAGGTGGTCTACCTAGTTATTTTAACTATAGGCAACTACCTGTCGTAAGTACGCCTTTATACTAGCGTTAGCGTTTTCTAGTTATCTAGCAGTTTTATAGTAAAAGGATATAAATATCTTAACAGAGATACTAAGGCGTTAGCAGATCCGCCTCTATATATTAGAGTTAAATTATGTGCCTTAGTTAGACGTAATAGAGTTGGGTAACCTGTATAGTTAGTAAATTTCGCGGAGGAAGGCGTTAGTAATATCACTAACAGCTACACCTTTAGTTGGGACGTAGTGGCGTTCTTTTATAAGTCGGTATATTATTATAAGGATGTTCTTATAGGTTCGGCTATATTGTTTATAAGGCGGTAGGTTAATAATAAAGTCTATAGCGATATCTGCCTATTGGTGTATAAGTACTAGTAGAGGGTATAGTAGTCTTAGTACTTTATATAAAATACTTTAGCACGCTTATAACTGTAGTAGGCGCCTATAAAGTGTTTAACTAAGTCTATTATTTTAGGCTAAAAGTAGTATTGACTTAGAAGCTTATAGGTTCCTTCTTTACCTAGGTAGCCGCTTAACTGGAGGTTATAGGCTATTTAGATTAGTTGCTGTTATAGGTCTTCTAAGTTAGGGATAAATAGACGGCCTCTATAATAGAGCCTATTCTCTTTTACTTTTAAGGCTGTTATATTAATCTAGCCTAAACTTTAGAGGTTAGTAGGCAGCGTATAGGTACTGGCGGTCTTTACGGTAATTAGTTAATATAGTAATAGGTTAATAAAAGTATTATATACTATGGTAATAAGCTTGTTAATTTTAGGGGGTAACTCTAATTCTGTGGTATAAAGCTAAGATGTGGTTAGTTCTGTCTTAGGTAGTATACCTAGGGCCAAGTTCCGTGCTTTTAGGATTCTCTGTTGTTAAAATTAATTATAGGGGTTATTTTTTAACTAAGGAAGGTCTTATAAACGGCGTATTAGGCTATTAGGCTTAGTACCTTATACTCCTAGCCTATAAGCAATTTTAAAGTTAAAACTAGAGAGGAATTTGTTCTAGCGAGCTTAGCGTTAATTTAGTTGCTTTATAGTTATAAAGTATTTAAGGTTATAATAATCTGTAAGGACTTTGGTTAGCTAGTTAGGTTTTACTAAGGAGAGTTCTAGTTAAAATTCTTTAAACGCTTATACAATTGCGAGGAGTTCTTTATTATAGATCTTATAGTTATACTCCTATAGTGTAAGCTTAGATAAGTAGAATATAACTAGGTAGAGAAGGCCGTTATCGCCTATCTAGGAAAGGATGCCTATATTGACGTAGTCTAAGGAGTTAGTTTTAAGGTAGAGTTGCTGTCTTAGTGTAAAGTAAGCTAGGATAGGTACTTTAGTAAAAGCATCTTTAAGGTTTTAAAACGCCTTCTTATATTTAGACGTCTAGGTAAAACGTAGGTATATTTTTCTTCCTTTTATAGAAAGGCCCTTTATTTGCATTATTGCTATAAGTAGTACTATAACGCCTAAGAAGTTGTATATAAATTTCCGGTAGAAGTTAGTGAGACTAAGGAAGGCTTATACATTCTTAATACAGTTAGGAGTTTGCTATTCGGTAATTATTTATACCTTTTTGGGGTCCATATAGACACCCTTAATAGTAATAATTAGTTTAAAATATTTTACTTCTGTAACTAAGAATTCGCACTTTTTTATATTAATATATAGTCCTGCGTCTCTAAGGCGTTATAGGACCTTTTAAATATGCTTAGCATGCTTAGAGGGGTCGTTGGTATAGATAAGTATATTGTCCAAGTATACGGAGTAGAAGTCGTTAAGGTAGTCTTACAAGGTATTATTAATATAGCTTTAAAATCTGCCTGGACCGTTATATACCCTAAAGGGTATAATAGTGTATTTAAATTAACTAAAGCGTAATACAAATGCGGTCTTCTATTTATCGCCTTCCTATATTTAGAGGTGGTTAAAGGCGGCGATAATATTAAGCTTAGTATAAATTTTAGCTTAACTAAGCCGTTTAAGGGTCTTACGTATAAGTGGTATAGGATATTAGTTTTTTAATTATAATATTGTTAAGTCCTCTATAATTAATATAGAACTAAATACCTCCTTCTAGCTTTTTAGTAAGGAGGATAGGGGCGGCTAATAGGGATATACTAGGATAAATAACCCCTTTTTTAAGGTGCTTATTAATATACTTTTTTACAACTAGGAGCTCTTCTTTTAATATTAGGTAGAGTCTCTTATAAAATAGCGTTTTTCCTTATTTAAGGTTAATGGTATAGTTATAGGGTTAATATAGGGCGAGTATATTAGTGCTTTTTCGCGAGTAGAGATTAATATAGTAATATTATATCTTAGGGAGGAGTTTGCGGAGTTCCTTATTAGTAAGTTCTTTTTTAAGTCTTATAAACTTCTTAAAGTCTAAAGGTAAAAGTCTATGGAGTTCTATAGGGGCGTTATCTTCTAAAAAGTTAACTATATCTATCTTATTACTATAGAGGACGTAGTCCTATTCTTTATTAAGTTTATATAATTATAATTAGAAAGCTATGGGAATAATCTAGCCTTTTCTACATGCTATATAGTAGAAGGCTGTGGCGCTTATATAGTGGCAGTTAGTTATAAGTGGGGAGATAAGGGGTTCCTTAGATTAATATCCTATGGAGTAAATAGAAACGGCTAGGCTATGTCCTAGGCAGGTCTCTCTATAGTATTTAGAGTTAAAAGTTACTTCTCTCTTTTCCCAGTTAATAGCGGGGTTATACTACTTAAGCTAGTTTATTCTAAGGATAATAGGGTAGTTTATAAGTGGTATAATATAGGCCTAGAGCTTCTCCTAGTGTCCATTTATATTTAGGTAGAGTTATACTATATAGGTAATCTTCTATGTAGTATAACTACCGTTAGCAAGTTATAGGGCGCGGGCTTTAGCGAGGGGTAAGGTAGATAGATTATAAGTACATATAAATTAGGTATCTATAAATTTATTAGTAGCTCCACAGTTAATTATAAAATAGGGTTTATATTGTTTCTTAGCAATAGTTCCCTCTATAGGTAAGACTATTTGCTTTTATCCTTCTATTCTTACTAAGCTATCTATTAAGTAAGCTAATATATAGATCCCTCTATTATTAGAGTATCCCAACCCGTAACTTAGGGCTAGGACTTTATATTTTCCGCTTCTGCGTCTAATTCTACAACCATTACTACATCTTTGTCTTATGCAGTAGCAGTATATAGTGACATATTTAGTATCTGGGGTATAGGGTTAGGTATTTAACGGCGGCTACTAAACCTAGCTATTAGGTAGTTTAGGCTATAGCTATAACAGCCTTCTTAGCAGTATCTATAGCAACGCCTTAGCTTTTAGAGTAGCTCATACTCTCTATCTAGTAGCTTCTTTAGGAAGGCTAGTATAGAGAGGTTAATATTAGGACCAGTAGTATTACTTAGGGTAGTAGGCATTAGTGGTTTAGTAGGTCCAGAGGGCTTCTATAAGGAGGTCTTTAGGTAGGGGTTTATAGTAGCAATCTAGTTTAGCCGTCGTTTAATCTTCTATAGGGCTGCTACTATATTATAAATGTTGTTATGGTTATGGCTAGCGGCTGCGTAACTAAGGTAATAAGTAACTTTTTTAAGAAGATCTTTTTGGTCTTTAGCGTTGTCTTAGGCGAGGACTCTAGTATATTCCTGGAATTTAATATAAAACTCATTAAATAATTTAGTAGGACTTATCTTTAGGGTATATAGTTTAGCTTAACTAATAGCCACTAGGTTATAGTTATAGTATATTTAGTTAAGGTTATTAAGGACTTCCTAGTAGGACTACCACTTCTAGTAACTGCTAGTCTCCTATTAAGCGAAAAGCCTATTAAACAGGATGCCCTTTATTTATCTAATAATATAGCCAATCTTAGTATCTTCTATGGGAAAAAGGTAGGCGCTTTAGGTTAGTTTCTTGCAGATTTATATCTTCTAGTGGCTATATTTCTTGCGGTCGCCCTTAAAGATTAGGGGATTAGAGTAGCGTATATTAGACCCTATAATAGCAGTTTGGGTTTAATTGTTGTGGCTTTTATTATCGCCGCTACTATAGTAGGGGTTCCCGTTAGGTAAAGCTACTTAGCGCCAACCCTCTATTAAGCGTTAAATAGGTAAGGTTTCTAGGGGCGTAAAGACTTGGATGGCGTTATATACAGTAAAGAGGTGTCTAGTATTATTATAAATATACTTATTAAGCTAAGATTATAGGTATTTAATTATACCCTATCTTTTAGTAACTATAGCAATAAGTATAATTTCAGCCTTCTTTAATCGTTAGACGTCACGTTTAAACGCATAGAGGTCGTCTTTAATCTCTTAGCGTGTATTATTAGCAAGCGCCTTACAAGCTTATAGGTCTTAGATAATATTATAATCTTAAGCAGCACGTATTTTAGCTTACGTAAGCTTTAAATAGTAGTTCTATAGAAGGTAGTAGTATTTATCAGGTTTTTATGCTACCATTTTTACAAATATCTTGGCGTCTCGTATCTTAATCTTAATAGGTGGTAGCCCTTTAGCTTATTTATCCGTGGTTATATAGTTAATAAAGGATAAGACATTGTTAATATTCCCCTTATAGTTATTGTACTCTTTTAAGCCACTAGGCTTCCTTTTAGGGGTTAAGACTAGGGCTAATAAATTAAATCCTCCTAGGACTAATTAGTGTCGTAGTTTTAATATAGGTATTAGGTTGTTCTTTAAGTTTAATATAGTAGCTAGTAAGGAATTTCATCTTACTATTATTAATTCTTTGGGAGTACGAAGTAAGGTAACTTATAGAACGCTACTTCTGGCAGCGCCTGCAGTATTATAGAGACGTAGAATTGGTCGTAGGCTAAGCGTTGGTAAAAAAAAAAGGCGCAACGTAATGTTATGGAACGAGGGCAATGGCTACAGAGCGTATGTATTCGAGGAGTCTACAAGACGTTGCGCGATCGCTCGTAAGGGTCAAGGGCGTAAGGAGGTGATATACCCTCGCGTAGCTGACATAAGCTGTACGCGAGGTATACGCGAGAGCACGGGGCTCTCCTATAGAGGCCCCTGCGGTCGGGTTCCGTGACAGTTAGTAATATATAGTTCCTTATTGCTCCACTATCTACTAATACTTTAAACTTTTAATCTTGCTAACTAATTCTTAAATTTAGATATTGTTCTATAATTCCTTTAAGGGTCTAAGGCTCTACTACTAGCTCCCTCTAGTCCTATAGGCCTCCGCTTTTCCTAACTATTAACTATTAGATTTTAACTGTACTTGGTCCCTCTATGGCCAATATTTAGTTTACTTCTTTTCTTTAATGTGCTATAGATAAGTATTCTTTTAGGCACTCCCACTACTATTATCTATCTAGGAATTCTTCTATAAGGAATTTTCTGGGTTAAAGTATTAAGTCCCCTAACTCTTAAACTTCCACTAAGTGCCAACTATGCATATACTTAGCATCTCTATACCGTTTTTCGTCTGTCATCTAATATATTTTTATTAGATACTTATAGTGTTTATCCTTTAGTATCCTATATATATTATCTATATTATCTATATATACAATCCATGCTAATATATAATGCGCTAGGTGCTTTAGGTTAACTCTTAGCTCGTCCTTATCCTTAAGTTCTAACCTCTTCCATATTAATCTAAACATTACTATATTATTTGCTGGTACTAATATTCGCATTATCTCTCTCTAATCTACAGCCTATTCTTTTAGGTCCTTTAACGTTATAACTAATACTCCTTTAATGTAACTTATCTATTTCTCTAATATTAGCTAGTTTGGTATAACCTTCTTATCTAACCATATACAAAAGTCTTCCTACTTATTATTTCCTCGCTGCTGGTACTACTTTTAATAAAGCTCTGTAAGTATATACAATCTATTTATAAGGAAGTATCTCTTTATTGCTGCATTATTATAACCTTTAGTATGTCTTTCTGTAAATCTAGTTAGAATCCCTAAATCCTCTTCTTATTCTAGTTTATTTAACTACTTAGCTCTTAGCGTTCCTACCCTTAGCCTATTTATAACTTTTTATACTAGTGCTCTGTCCCTTATATATCCTAATATAGCTAATCTCTAGCCTAATTTCTATTCTTGCTACGTAATAATTTATTACCTAAACTTATCTATACTTTCTTTTAGCTTTCTTCTTCTAAAAGGATCTTTAAAGTTGTCTTACTTCTTAATTATTATGTTAACTTTTTAACCTTTAGGCTAAATACCGCGTTTACCTAGAATTACTGTGGACCTTATTTGTTCTTTAAAATCTTGGCTCCCTAGGAATTGTTATCCCATACTTATTCATTTATCTATAAACTAAGCTGCTGCCCTTTCCCATTGGTTTTCGTTTATTATAGGTTCTTAAGTATGTCTTATCTCTTCTTAAGAATCTTAACTATCTCTTATCTTGTCTTAAGAATCTTAAGTCTGTAGCCTTTTGCCTTTATTAAGTGGTAAGCTAGCACTAGCAGTTGTCTACTTACTTAATTATTTTTAGATGTTACTCCTTCCGTCTTATAAAGCAATAGATGCCGTATTTAATGGTGTTATAATACCCGTTACTAAACCGCGTTCTATAGTGGTCTTAGTCTCTACTTCTATTACGTTATTAAAGTTTAAGTGCCCCTAGCTGGCCTCTTTTTTTCCCTTATTGCTATTAATTAATAAGTACTCTGGCTCCATTATTATTGTCTATACGAGTAGAGGTTGTAAATTGCATTATGCGCAGAGCGTATGCGGCAGGGGCCGTATGGCGTAGCGTAGGTCACCTGACCACCTACGGCCCGATAGATAGTCCGACCTTTACTACCCCTTTCTTTCTCTTTTGGTAGACGAAAAGAAGACACGAATAAAACAAAGAACCAGAACTATATTGCAATTGCAGTACCCCCCCGGGTGATACCGACAATTATAGTTACTAATCTTTATTTATATATTGCTATAATATCTTAATCTAGGTTATAAAGTTAATCTTATTCTTTATCTAACTCTTTGGTTCCTTTAAGTCCTCTTAACTCTGGCTCTTATAGCTAATAGCTTATACCATACTTAGCGTCCTTATAAATTTAGTATATGTTATTATAACAAAACATAAAATGTTTAATTAAGTATTCCTTAGTGCCCTATAACCTCTTTGTTACTAGTCCTTGTTTTCCTTACTTAGTTTCTTTTACTGTATAATTACTTTAACTACCTTTATAGTCTCTAGTATAGTAACCCTACTTTCCGCAATTTATGTAAGCCCTTAATTTAAACTAATCTTCTTATTATTGAGTCCGTCTAAATATCTTCTATTAATAAGATCCCTAGTTTAACCTCTGCTCCTTAGTCCTATAATTACTTAATCCTTAACCTCTAGGTTTCTATAATTTCTTATTTCATCTCTTAGATTCTTTAGTGCTGCTTAAGTCCATTAGCTCTAGCCTACCGTTCCATAGTTTTTAATTCTGCGTCTATTAATACGTATTCTACGCCTTATATAACTATAAAACTCTATCTTGCCCTTTCTTAGCTTGTTCCCTCTAATAAATTCTATTATTAATCTTTATTAACTAATCTATTAGCTCTTTTAGAGTTTTTATATCTTCTATTAGGATAATCGCGTCTTAGACTTTTGCCTTAAGTCCCTATTTATACTATGCTATAAGCGCCCTATTATTTTACTTAACCTATATTGCAAGTATCTAAAACTATGTTATATACTTAATTGCTAAAGTACATTATACTAGGTTCTAAAGTTTTCTTTCTGCCGTAGTTATTGCTTCTAGGTCTCTAAATATCTATATTAGTCTCTCTATAACCCCTTTTTAGTTAGCAAATATATACCATACTTCTTAATTAGTAGTTATCATTCTATTTAGTTGGATTTTGGTAAGATAAGGTTTAAACCACTTAAGTGCTCTTCCAGTTAAAAACAGTCCTGTATACGCCACCTGGTCTATAGATATTACCAACTTTACTCCTTCCTGTATAATCTTAAAGTGCATCTATATAAGGAATCCTTTAAGTTTTAACTTCTCCCCTAAAAATCATTTAATAGATAGTAACTTGACCTTAGCTGCTCCGATTCTATTAAGTCTTTCTTTAAGTATTTGATTGTTGTTTGTTATTTAATTAACTATTTCCTGTAACTAACCTACTGTAACTAACTGCAAATCAGTGTCTACTATGCCAGTGTCCCCTCCTAATCCTAAGGTCGTAGCTGCTGTAGATAGTGTTATAACTAGTGCCTTTGACGGCGTTATAACTAGTGCTTTTGGTGGTATATTATTTGACTCTGCTAATACTGTAACTAGGTAGTAAATGTATAACAAAGCCTTATAGGAAATACCATGGTAGACTTGCTAATGGGCTAGGTGTGTAGGTAATAGGAAGTTAATAATATAACAAGTACAAATAACAACTAGTGGAGTGGTTGCCTAATAGATTAACTCTAATTATATTCTAAGGTTCACTATAAGGAAAGGAACTATCTAGGTAGGGACTGTGGTCTTTTAAGTACATATCCATACTCCAAAGAAAGTTGTTACTCTATCTGCTTTATATGCTTTGTCCGCTCTATCGCAGATTATATAGATCCTATAAATCACATAGATCACATTATATAACCTTGGCTACTATTCCTTGTTATATAGTTCCACTAGCTCCGTCCTGGACTGTGCTTGTGTTAACTAACTAGCTTCCTCCAACTCTTCTCTAAGTAGTTGTAGCATTGTACTTAAAGCGTCCATAACACTAGGTCTCTTTAAGGCGGCGAAGCTAATAGTACTAGGTATTATAAGGTATAGCGCTATATACTAGGCTAGCATTTGCTAATAGGCGGGCTTTAGTTAGCTATTAGTTATTATAAAGGTGTAATAGTTAAGTGCTAAATTAAGTATATAACCTACCTAAACATACTAGGTTAATAAGGTGCGAATTATATTTATTTAAAGAAGTATATTAGTAATAAGGTCCAGCGGGTATATATAGAGGGTGTTAGCAATAGCTATATAGTTAGTAAAGTCTTTAAACCAGACGCTTTTATCTATAAATAGCTTCCTATTTACCTTTGCCTTTCTTATAACTAGAGTACCATTCTTAACTTATATCTTATTAGCAATCTTAATCTAAGCGGTATAGACTTAAAGGTAGGCAAGGTTTACTAGATTAAAGGTGCCCTTAAAGATGTCCCGGTAATCCCTCTTTATAATACTAAAAAGGCGGAGTTTAAGTAACTTTACGCTAAAAGAGAGAGGCTTACTAAGGTTATTAGCTATAACAGCTATTGCGGAGGCTTATAAGGCTAAAGCGGCTAAGCCTAACTATAATTAAGCCATTTAAGCCTGGTGGTATTTATACCGGTAAGCCTCCTCTGCTAGGCGGGCTTCGCGCTCTTTATTATACTTCTAAATCTCCCTTTCTTCTTGGGCTTGTTTCCTTTATTCTCTAGCGATTTTACACTCTTCTACGGCAGTAGTGCGTATATTAGCTTTGAACGGCATTATAGGACTAATAGAGGAGGTATAACGGCTGTAGACGATGGTGTAGTTAAGGTAGGTCGTCTAGATGGGTTTGCTCGTTAAGATTGTGCATGCGTACAAATATCCTAGTTGGTTATAAGCGATAGTAGCGTCATAAAACAATTCTCTAACAAATAAATAATAAATATTAATAAGTTTAACAATATTAAAAAAAGCAAAATAGCCACGTAGTGACTGCGTTCGATGATCGCGAATATTGCAGGAGGTCTCAGCATTGTGCGTTGCTGAGGTAGACACTGCCAAGCAATATATAGACGCTAGTATATATATAATCTAGCTATCTAGCCCCGCCGTGTAGCATCAAAGTGAAAAATAGATACAATTGCGGGAATGCGCGGAGTGACCGCACCTCGCGATTCCCGATGAATGTTCGCTTGAAGATTGTTGGCGCGGCGCTGGTTGTCATGCGATCACTGCTACGATTTTGGGCAAACGAATCTAGAAATCCGTGGGAGAAGCTCACGCCGTTGCTGTACATTCGCAACGGGGAGATTCGTCTCTCACCCCAATTAGGCAATTTCCCCCAAATCCGTTAAATCGCCTCTTTGAGCTCCGACGCTTTGAACGCACCGTCCCTTAGGAGTAATCTTCAATCTGAAAAAGCACCCGCGACTCGCACAGCCTCTGCGCATTTCGTGCAAAGTTTGATCTGCTCGACAACAAAATTATAACTACTTCGCCAACGCACACCCGGAGCTGATCCGCTGGTTACGTTCGTCGATTGCCATACCCAGACAGGGTGCCTGATACTACTAACGTCTTAGCCACCCAGACGAGACAGCCACCCCAGACCTGCGGAGGATAGGCCGGATAGCCCTCTCGGATAATAGACCTATCAGCTGATAGTATCCGGAGACTATCCGGATAGTCTCCGGATAGTCTTGGCAAAAACCCCTAATATACTTATACTTGTATTGCACCCCCCAATATTAAATAAATATTTTTTCTATTGGCATGGATTTATAGAGCTTGTAAAGCGCTTTAAAATGGTACCACTTTTATTTAAATATCCTGAGGATAAGTAATATTATAAGGCTTATCTGCACGAAGCTCTGCGTACGGAGGCTTTGCACCAAGCTTCGTGCAGAGCTTCGTGCAGAGCTTCGTGCAGAGCTTCGTGCAGAGCTTCGTGTAGAGCTTCGTGTAGAGCCTTAGCAAATACCTTTAGCTTTCCTACTAGTTAGCTATCTCCTTTCTGACTTTTTATTCATACTTCTCTTTATATAAAATACTATAAAATAAAATAAAATAGTACCAAAGAGAGGAGACCTAGTGTTATAATAACGATGTATTATATGCAAACGCTAGATGAACAAGCATTAGATTCGTTGAATTGATAGCTATATACGGCTGTTGTGGAGACTTAAAAGGATTGCTGGAGAGTTTAATAGGAATATAACTGCGGCTAAATCTATATAGGGGTAATTGGGGTGGATAAACTATCTGCCAAGCGATATTAAATAAGGAAAGGAAAGCTACGCGTCTAGCGTAGCGCGTGTTGCGGGCAGTCCCGTGATAGTACCCCCCTCTAGGGGGTTGCAGATCTGGTAAGGCAGAGCTAGGAGGAAGGAAGAGAAAAGAGAAGGAAGAGGAAGAGGAAGAGAATCTAGTAGGTGGTAGTATGGTGCTAGCGATAAGGTTGTTAGGGTGGCAGTATAATGCCAGCAACTGGGTTATTAGGGTAGTAGTATAATGCTAGTAACAGGTCTAGAGGTAGTAGTATAATGTAAGTAACTAGAACTGGTCTAGTAGTAGTATAATGCCAGTAATCTGGGTTTAGAGCTCCTGCTAGAGCTACCTACTAGTAGGAGAAGGGTCTGGTGTCTGGTGTCTGGGTTTAGGTCTAGGTCTGGGGTGTCTAGTCTAGCGGTCTAGTCTAGACAGTCTGGTTTGGGTAGCAGTATAATGCAAGTAAAAGGTTGTGCGGTGGTAGTATGACGCCAGTGATGGAGTTGGGGTAGTAGTATAGTGCTAGCAACTAATCGAGCAGTAGCAGTACGGTGCCAGCGATGGGGTTGTGTGGTGGCAGTACGGTACCAGCAACTGAGTCGTGTAGTAGCAGTACGGTGCTAGCGTCGGAGTCGTGTAGTGGCAGTATAATGCCAGCAACGTGTCTGAGGTAGCAGTACAGTGCTAGCGACGTGTCTGGAGGTAGCAGTACAATGCAAGCGACGTATTTAGGTAGCAGTATGGTGCAAGCGATCTGGATCTAGGGTAGTAGTATGGTGCTAGCGGTTTAGATCTAGGGTAGTAGTATAGTGCTAGTGGTCTAGATCTAGGGTAGTAGTATGGTGCTAGTAACTAGTGTTAGGGGTTTAGGGAGCATAGCTCTACCTAGTTGCACAGTAGTAGTATAACGCTAGCAATAGGATTAGGGTCTAGGGAGCATAGCTCTATCTAGTCACAACTGTGTAGTAGCAGTATAATACTGGCGATAGAGTCTGGAGTAGTAGTATAATGCTAGCGATAGGGTTAGGGTCTAACGGGTCTGGCGGGTCTAGAAGGAAGGCTGGGTCTAGAAAAAAAGGAAGAAAAAAATCTGGACTAGATATATTAAAGACTCTATATAGAGAGTCCGCGATAGCTCTACGCTATTATTAACGTCTAGCTGGTAGGGTAAGCAATCCTAATATTATAATAATGATTTATTATATGCGAACGCTAAATAGACAAGCATTAAATTTATTAAGTTAATAGCTATATACGGCTGTTATAGAGACTTAAAAGAATTGCTAAAGAGTTTAATAGGAATGTAACTATAGCTAAATCTATATAGGGGTAATTAGGGCGGATAAACTATTTGCTAAGCAATATTAAATAAGGAAAGGAAAGCTACGCGTCTAGCATAGCGCGTGTTGCGGGTAGTCCCGTAACACCTAGCAGTTTAAATTTAGTAACTTTTTTCTATTCCTTATTCTCTAGTTCTATAATCTAATCCTTACCCTTTAGTGCTCCTACTGCCGCCGCTATAGGCTAAGAATTTTTATTATACGCTAAACATTAAGCCCTATAAGCCCGTTACTTGTAATTTCTATAGCACCTACTATAGAACCCTAGGAGACTTTAATACTTAGTAAAGGGGTAAAGGCCTATTAGATAACACGGAGTTATTATATAAGTCTTATAGAACTAGCATTAATTAGCTCTTTGCCTTATATAAGTAATATAAATTACTTATTATTATATTTAGAGATCTACGACTCTAAATTAGAATTGTATTTATATATAAAGGCCTCCCTATCTATACCTGCTTCTTTAATATACTTCCCGCCTAAGCCTTTATATTAATTACTAGTAAAACTTTTACCCTCTTCTACTTATTTTAAGAGTGGTTAGTTATATAGGTATTATATAAAAAGAAGAGTTTACTTATAGTATAGTAATTTTACTAGAGAATCTCTTATATAGTAGGATAAGAAGTATACTAAATAATTATATTTCCTAATTTCTAATAAAGGACAACATTAGTAGAATTTAAACTTATAATCTATTATTTTTATTTATAGCGTCGCACAATAGAGGGTAAAGGTTTAGTTTATTTTTTTCCCTAGTAACGTTCTATAAGAGTTAAAATATACGCAAATACTAGAATTAAAAGTATTTGTATGGTTACAGAGCCTTAATTCTATTAATTTTATAACCCTTATTAATAATAGTAGGACGAAATACACTAGGAGAAGGGATATTTGAAATTTTGCGGATATCCAGATATTATCCGGATATTATCCGATATCCGGGCTATTCTTAGGTAGGATTATTATCTGCCTAACCGGATAGGATAATTTATCCTCCGTAGGTCTGAGCCACCCACCTGAGATAGTGTATGGGCCTCCTACGAAAATCAAAATCAAAACATCAAAATACTCCTTTACTATACCACTACTATGTACTACCTCTCAATTGCTGTTGCTTGACCAAGAAGATCAAATGCAAATTGTTCTTTAATTATTGGAAGCCAATCCTAATCAATCTGGCCGTTTGCTTGCCTAAATATATGGTCTATCGCCCTCTTCTGTTTACCATTATCGCAATGGCCGCTAATTAAGTAAGGAGTATCACCAAAAGCTTTAAAAGCTCTCAGTTATTAAGGAGGACTCCCTAGTTAAATAGATTAATATAATAGGAGCCTGGGGTTAGCCACCTTAAATTTAATACCTTAAATCTATAGCTAAAAGTATCTTTACTACAAAAAAGCGTCCTCTAGAGCTTAGCCAATACTAGTATAAAAACTTCCTTACCTAACACCTAGAGCTTAAAGTTTAATTTGCCTAATGCCTTAATTAAAAGCAAAAGGATACTAAGGATCTAGAGATTATTAAAGAGTGGTTTAATCTCTATAAAGCTACTATTACCAAGTATATAATTTCCCTAGGCAACTAATACAATATAGATAAGAAAGGAATTGCAATAGGGTTAGGCGATAAGGTTAAGGTACTTATTCCTTAATTAGAGGCTTAAGCCTTTATTATAGAGCCGGGTAATTATAATTGGGTGTCTATTATTAAGTATATATTAGAAAGTTAATATTAATTGCCTCCCTACCTTATCTTTTAGGAGAAGTAAATATAATAATCTTAGATATTACCTAGACTTAATTATAAGACAGTAATTTAAGTAAGCAATTTAGGGTAGACAAATTCAGATATCGCAGTTAATTGGTTAAAATACTTTAACCAATATATAGAGCCACGCCTTTAAGGAATCTACTGCTTATTAATTCTTAATGGACATAAGAGCCATATATTAATGCAGTTTGTTAAGTATTATAAGGCTTATAAGATTATCCCTCTCTATCTACTACCTTATTTAACACACCTACTTTAGCCCCTAGATATTGGTATATTTAGCCCCTTATTAAAAGCCTATTAAAAGCACCTCTATAACTTTACCTTCTATAAAGCTGTTAATATTATTAAGCCTAAGTTCCTTAAGTATTACTAAGCTGCATGATATAAAGCTATATTATTAACTAATATAACAAGTGTATGGCGGGCAACTGGCCTTCTACCATTTAATCCTTTAGTTATTTTAAAAAAGATTTAGCCAACAACTCCTTCCTATATAAGCTTTACAGATAAGAATGGCCACTGATTTAATATACCCGTGTCTCCTTCCATAAAGGAGAGAGTTACTAAAATATTTAGGCAGCTCTTATAAGGTGCATCACCCCTATGTTCTTAAGTTGTGCATAATATTTAGCAGTTTATATTAAGTATGGTTGCTAATAATACAATCCTCAAGCGAACAAATTAGGAGCTTCTCAAAAGACAGAAGAAGGAGCGTATTAGTAAGACAAAAGCTGCCTATGGGAAGGCATAAGTTTTATCAGTAGTAAAGGCATAAAAGAAGAACAAGGAAAAGCTTTAAAAGGAGCAGGAAGAGAAGAGGGTAAAGGAAAGAAAGGCTGCATTATAGGGGGTTATTACCTTTGCAAAGAAGGTTTGGAAGGAACTACCAATAGATTACAGTATATTTATATAATAGGGTAGATTTAGGTAGATTTGGGTTGATTTTGGGGTTGATTTTGAGGTCAAATTGATTTTGATTTTCGTAGGAGGCCCGTGCACTGTCTCGGGTGGGTGGCTGTCTCGTCTAGGTGGCTAAGACGTTACTTTTCATCGACCTTCGAAGGTAGTCACGAAACGCACGGAAGATATAATTACGTTTCCGTTCGCCACCAAAGTAGCCTAGGTACTGCACGGGGCGGCGCCGTCATAGTCTAGTAGAACTTTTACTCCACAGGTATGTACGGAGTTCATGAAAGACTTTCGCAGGATATTGACTGGACTGAGTTTCGGAGCGGCGAATACGATTATCAACCCGCTTAACCGAGGGCATGATTTCCAAAATTACGGAAATTACATTACTAGGCCCGCTAATATAGATGGTCCATCGCTGTCAGATAATCTGTATTCTCTAAAGGCGTGGGTCACGTGCACGAGTCACGTGCACGGAGCACGTGCATTGTAAAATCTCTTCGTAGCTCGAAGCTCTAGGGCCCCCAAGACACGTCACTCAAGACA
>Ga0307507_10004077_pt1 | contig 26699 bp, 4 predicted proteins | sample 7_EM_MG_FD_207223 | JGI IMG/M metagenome (GOLD analysis project Ga0307507, IMG submission 207223) | Populus trichocarpa ectomycorrhiza microbial communities from riparian zone in the Pacific Northwest, United States - 7_EM | ecosystem: Host-associated > Plants > Roots > Unclassified | place...
TAGGCCGCGCCTTTTATCTTATTAGCAAAAAGACAAGATTATAAAATCTTTACTATAACTATAGAAGATATTAAGAAAGCACTAGAACCAAAATAATATATTAATCCTTAACCTCTTATACCTAAAGAGTACTATAATCTAATTAACGAGTTTAAAAAACAATTTGTAGACTAGCTAGCCCTATACTAAGATAAGTATAATTTTAAGATAGAACTTAAGCCTGGCATAATACTAAAGTTTAGTTCGATATATAGTATATTATAAGAAGAACTGCTTATAATGGAATAATACCTTAACAAACATCTAAAAAAAGGATTTATTTGCCCTAGTTAATCTCTATTCGCCTTACCTATACTATTTATTAAAAAGCTAGGAAGAGGCTTAAGATTTTATATTAATTATTAAGCTCTAAATACGATTATAATTTAAAACTAATATCTAATTCCCTTAATTTAAGAGACGTTTAACTATTTAGTAAAGGCATAGTACTTTATAAAGCTTAATATAGTTACTACCTTTAATAAAATCCGTATATATAATAATTATTCATTGCTTAACGTCCGATTCGGATCCCTATTAGGCCCACACGGACTACTCCTTATTTACATATAGGGAGAAAACTCTATTTAAGAAAATAAGAAAACCCTGTGATCCATCTCCCCGCCTTTTGGGACTCGCATGCAGGGCGCCTACAAGTTACCTGTGGTGCTCTACTACCTTACTTTATGACCTCCTTGGGAACCACTGCTGCCGTAACAAGCCTATGGACGCGCTAGTATCGCAAACTTAACTCTACTACTGTAGAGTTATTAAGGGGCGCCTAGTACTCGCCCCTTTGCCTTTTATTACTATTTCCTTTGCAACCTGGAACTGGTCTAGTATATTTTAGCTAATAAGCCACTAGGTAACCGCCTTAAGACCTTTTTATATTAAGAGTAGTGTATTATAGTTCTCTATGCCAGCTACTAAGAGCATTGCTTCTTGGTTAGTGCGTAGGGGGCATAATAGTATTATATGTTTTGGTGTCTATCTTGGCCAGCCATATTCGCATCTTGGGCTACCTACTAGGATACCCACCTAGTAGAGCTAATCTTTTAGTCCTATTATTCCTGTTCTTAAGAGTGTTGCCATTATGTTTTCCGCCTTTGTTAGGCCTTCTTAGAGCCCTTAGGTGTTTACCCCCCATAGCATTAACTATGCTATGGCTTGGGTTCCTCTTGCCTAAGACAGTCTTTATACCTTTAACTTCTATGCGCCTCTCTAGTGTTGGTCCAACTAGTATTATATTACAGTAGATGGTTTTCCAGTACTTTTTTATACTCTACTTTGGCTTCTTTCTCTCTCTTACTGTTATCTTTGCTAATCTCTTACGCGTCTCCCTTCCTCCTCTATATAGGCCTGGGCCCTAATACGGCACTATTCTTCTTCTGCTTTCTTTACCTGTTTCTCTAACATATCATCCCTACTTTGGGGTTGTTGGTTTGTTCTCCTATAGGGCACCCTAAGGTCACTCTATAGTTTATTTAGGCGTGTCTTAATATACTTTATAATATTAAAGTTGCGCTCCCTTTGCACCCTTTGCATTGCAGCGGCTTCAATATATAATTATAGGGGGGGGATATTAGCTTCCTTCTTAAGCAGTACTGTGGCCGTTCGCTTATACCCGCCTATTATACTCCGGAGATAAGCTGTTTGGACCTTTTAGAGTAGTTTAAGGAGTGATTTAGGGGGGCCTTTCTTAGATTCTCCTATAGCCCAAATACTGGATCTATACGTTATGGTTGGCCAGACAACTGCTGTATATAGTAGGCGTGACCTCTGGAAGCATGGACCCTATATAGAATTAATAATCCTAGATATTATGATGTACTATACTTAGCCCTTATGGGCCGCTTATAACATATGTGCGCTCTACTAGAGCTTGCTATCTACCTATACTTCTAATACCCTTAGGCCTTAAACTGGTTAACCCCTAAAGCCTTAAATATAAATTGCATGCTAGAGATCTACAGATTGGTTGCGTTTTCTTATAAAGTAGATTGGCTAGTATTTCTCTAGTAAAAATTAGACTCTATGTCATCTTACCTATTCTATATAGGTATTATAGGCTTTCTTTAGTATTCTATAATTCTCTGCAGCCGTTAGGCCGTATATAATTAGGTTTATGTCATTAACGAAGCCTATCCCCTAGGTCGCCCCTTCCTTAAAGGAGTTAAGTAGGTTGCTTACAAAGAAAAGGAAGAGTATAGGCAAGAGGGGTAATCCTTGTAGTATTCCTATTATAACTGTAATAGGGGGGCTCTAGTATCCGCTAAAGACTAGTAATATTTCTTTCTAGCCTATAAACCCCTAAATAAATTGTATAATCTATTTTAGAAAGCCCTTTGCCCTAAGGATGTATAGGAGGCGCTCATGGGGTATATTATTATAGGCACCACTAATATCTAAGCTAAGCATTAATACTACAAAGTCCCTTTACATCGCCCATGCAGACTTAATAGTGGTAGCGAGTAGTATAAGTGCTAATAGTGTTAAGCGGTTCTTTCTTACCCCCATTTAACTTTGTGGTAATAGGGTGTATTCCTTAGCCGTATCTGCTATATGGTCCGCTATTACCCTTTCTAAAATTTTACTAAGGGTGTTTTCTAAGGCAATAGGGCGGTAGCTTCCTGGGATTAAGTAATCTACTTTGCCTTCTTTTTATAGGACAACTGTCATTATAGATCTTCCAAGTCATAGGTATTAGCCTATAGTAAAGCATGCTTTGGCTATATCTACAAGCCAAGGTGCTATAAGTGGTCCATAGGTTTTTAAGGCCTTATTTAGAATTCCATCTAGTCCTAGTGCTATATTGTTTAAAAGGCGGCTAATGGTTCTAGCTATTTCCTCTATTATTATATCGCTGTTAACCCGTAGGCAAGGAACTAGTGTTTCACCCATAATATTACTAAGGTCTGCTAGAGCCAGTTAGAGGAAGAACCTTTTTATAAGGATCTTTGCCTTCTTATTATTGTTATTAGTGGCCTATATTTCCCCTGCTCTTTATAGGGGTGGTAGGTATAGGTCTTCTGCTAAGCGCCCTACCCTTTTCTTTAACCATTTCGCCATAGCCCAAAGGCCCTTATTATAGGGGAGGCTCGGGTTAAAAGTATACTTATTTATAAACCATCTCTAGTTGTTCCTTGCTTCTTTTTTTAGGGTATTCTTTAACTAGTTTCTTATGTCTTTATATTGTCTCTTATCTTTAGGGTTATAGCTACTTATATATTTCCTTCTTACTTATTATTGGCTAGCAATAAGAACCGCGCATTATACAGACTACGCGTATTACGCGTAGGGGCCCGGTTTTAAGACCGGGCAGTGCTCTTCTAGCCTATTTTTAATTGCTGCCTGGATCCTTTCTAGTCTTTGGTTAATTTCCTTAGGGGTGGCTAATAAGCCTTGCTTATTTAGTATTAGGTGGATTTCTTCTAGGTCTTAAAGTTGTTATTTAACTATACTAAGGAAACTGTCTGTCTTAAGCTTCCTTATTGCGTATCTTTTACTATTTGGTTGCGCCTTAATATCTAGATCTAGTTGTATCTAAATAGGGATATGGTCTAAGGCGAGTACCTATTCTTCTTTAGGGTTGCACCTTTTAAGTCTCTGGTATAGGCCTTTGTCTATAAATATAAGGTTAATTGTACTTCTAGCGATGCCTTATTGCCATATAATTGCTCCTAGGGGGGTAGCCAGCTTAAGGCCCTAGATATCTATAGCTCTTAGTAGGCACTCTACCTATTAGTTAGTAGCAATATAGATACCTCCCTACTATAGGTAGTGGAGGTTTATATCTCCTAATAGAATAAACTCTATACCTTCGGTTTCTAGTAAGCTTATTACTAATATAATATTCTCTGTTTGTGGGACGCCTTTAATCCTAGGGTTATACACATTAATAATTTATACCGGTCCCCTATATATCTGGATTGTTATAACTATAATATCTGGGTTAATTGCCTACTATAACTATAAGGATAGGCTAATAGCCTTACTAATCATAAAGCATATATATATAGCTACTTTTAGTTTGTACAGGAGCTAAAATCCTTAGGGGCAGTATATTAATTATATATAGGTATTATAATACGGCTCTTATATAGTAAGGATATAGTATTTCTCTAGGTCTAGACTGTCTAGTAGGGGCCTTATAAAACGGTGGTTTATATTGCTGCAGTTATACTGTATAATAAATAAGTAGCGGACCCCTAGTAAGGGTCCTTTGTCTCTCCTTTATTCCTCACTTTTTCTATTTCCACTTTCTCTAGGATATTTAGAACTTCTATCTCTTATATCTACACCCTGGTTGCTACTTATTTTATATAGAGCTTTCTATTCCTATATCTTATGTTCCTACTAGCGCTTCTATATCTAAATCTATTATTATCTCCAGTTCTTCCCCTAATCTTACTTGTCGGCTATATGCCCTTTATAGGTCGGCTACAAATATTATATTTGCCGCGTTAAGTCTAATTCTTAATTATCCTGGTTTTAAGCTTACTATAGATGTCTATAGGGGTCTTTCTATGGGGTATCCTCTCCCTTATATACCCTGTAACCCTTATGTCCCCTATAACCCTTATGTCCCTATTTAGTCTAGTAATATCGCGTGGCGCCGCTTTTGGCCTATTAAGGCTTGGGATAGCTGGCCTAGCCCCCCATTACTAAAGGTAGGAAACACTAGGAAGGTACTTGCGTCCCCCTAGCTTATCGCCTGTTATTTCCATTTATATAACCTAGCATGCAGTTATTCCTGTAGCTATTAAGCCCTTGCCTTCCGTCTCCTATATTTAATACAGTCTTCTCTCTTTTACACCTTATGTGTGCTTCAGTGGCAGTTTGCGCATTTTGTTTAGTCTTGGTTTAAGTAGTGTCTTATATTATAGGGGCCTATATAGTGGCCGCAGCACACCTGTGCTACGTATATGGTTTAGGTATATCCCTATTATATATAGCAATAGCATCGTTCTAGGCGTAGTCTATGGTTGTAGAGTCTTGTGTTATATATAAGGCCATTTATAATTATTCCTTTTTAGATAAGGAGTTTTTGCATTCCTAGTATATATATGCTGACGATAAGGGAGCTATATATTTATTTAGTGTCTCCCTAGTAAGTCTCTAGCGACCCTTATATCCTCTTATTATTCTTATTATATACTTAGTTTACATTTTCCTATTAAAGCTATTAGATTCGGGTGATCTTAAGTCCTAGAATAAAACATTCCATTTATCTTACTATCTCCTATATAATTGCTGTATTATCCACCTAGCGTCCCTTTTCTACCCTAAGGCTTATAGGAACCGCTAGGACTTTAACTAGGTAATTTTTGCGGAGTACTTTTATGCTAATACATTTACCTAACCTGTCCCCTACCTTTACGGCTCGTTCCTTTACCTATTAGTCCTTTAGGGTAACTCTAATATCTCCGCTCCTAAGGTGTCGGACTATAATAGTGTTATAAACCTCTTTATAAATCTCTATAAGGACTTCTATTTCTGATTATCCCCTAAGCCCCTCTACTTTTTCTATATTTGGTTATATTGTAATTATATGCCCGGTTATTATCTTATAGGGGGTAGGTTCCCTATACTATAGAAGCGTAGCTACAGCGGCCTAGATGCGGTTCGCTGGTAAAGGGGGGTTTTATTTATTTTCAATTTTGCTTAGCCGTTAGAGGATTTAATTAAGGGTTTGCTAGAGGGGCGCCTAAGGTTTGCTAGACTGGCGGAGCCATTCTACTAGCTGCGTTAGTTTGTTATAGCTAATAGTTACTCCCCTGCAATTCTAGATACTAGACATGTCTAATAGGCTTTGTATTTTATTAGATGCTTTCTTAATAGAGGTATTTCCGCTTTATAGTATGGTATTCGCCCGTCTTTATTGTGGAGGGCTATTGCTAGGCGTGGTTCTAGCGGTCGCGCGCGAGTGTAAACAACTATCATTTAACGTGTGCCTCCCCTGCGATGTATATATCTTAGGGGGGTTCTCTAGGTGATTTTCAGAGTTCTTTTAGTTGGTTTTGGTCTTTTTGGGCTAGGTATAGCAAGAGCTCCTTTTGTTCTAATTAATGTTAGGTATTATAGGTTTAAATCCATATATATAAAGGAGATAAAAAATATATAGCTTTTTATATATAATGGAGACTCTTTAAATACCTAGTAATGCTATTTAGCATAAAGAACGGCCCTAGTATATTTTAATAATACGTTAATAATACGCTTCGTGAATTCTATAATATATTTATTATTGCGTATATTAATAATATCTTAATCTACTTGTCCTCGCTTTCTAAATATTAGAAATATATTAAAATAGTCCTTAAACGCTTATAAGATGCGGGGCTATAATGCAATATTAAGAAATATAAGTTCTATATGTCTAAGATTAACGTACTTAATAAGCGAGTCGATTGGACAAGCGAGTCGATCACCTCAAAAACTCACTAAAAAATTAGAAAATTTATGCTTTAATATCGTAATAACTACTTAATAATAAATTGGAATAATTTAGATTTAGACTTTTATATATACTTTAAAGTTTCTATTAAAGTTATATAGTAAATAGTCTAGTAGTTTTTAAGATATAGTAATATATAGTAATTTGGCCTTGTTTTAGCCCCTAAATTTTAATACTTAAAACCTACTAAACCATTTACTATATAACTCGAATAGAAGCTATAGAGTGTATATAAAAGTCTAAATCTAAATTATTAAAAATTATTATTAAGTGGTTGTTAAGATATTAAGGTATAAGTTTTCTAATTTTTGATAGGGTTTTAAGGCGATCGACTCGCTTGTCTAATCGACTCGCTTATTAAGTACGTTATATATTTAGGCTTAATTATATCCCGCGACAGAATTAAAATAAACCCTAAGAAAGTTACTGCGATTGTAAACTAGAAAAGCCCTAGCAATATATAAGACATTTAAGGATTCTTATAATTTATTAACTACTTCTTAAAAATTGCCTAGCTATTAGTAAACCTAATAAAGAAGAATATAAAATTTAAATAAACCGCTAAATATAAATAAGCTTTTAATGACTTAAAATATTACTTTATGACTACTTTAATTCTTACCTACTTTAACCTTAACCTTAAATGTATTGTTAAAACGGACTTATTTAATTATGCGCTAGGGGGAGTATTGTTGTAATATAATAAGAACGGCAAGCTATATCTAGTAGCCTTTCTCTTTTAGAAACTCGCCCCTATTAAATTAAATTATAAGATATACAATAAGGAGCTGCTTATAATTGTTAGATGCTTTAAATAGTGGCGTCCTAAGCTTAAAGGATTGTTGTTTCTAATACGCGTGTTAATGGACTATAAGAACCTATAGTACTTTATAACTATAAAGCAATTAATACAGCGCTAAATTTATTAGGCCGAATACCTCTTATAATTTAACTTTAGGATTATATACTAATTGGGCAAACTTAATCAGAAGCTTAATATATTAATATAATAATTATAGGACCTATCTATAAATGCTTTAGATAAACGGATTATAAATTAATTATAGATCTTATTACCCCCTAAACATTTTAAAAAACTATATCCTATATTTCTAGATACGGAACTTAATAGAAATAAATTAGAAGTTAATAAATAGAAAATGGAAATTAATAAGCTAATAGAATACAAATATAAGAATAATATATGGATAATAGATGTAATAAAAGCAATTTAAATAGGAAAATAATAGTATAAGGATATTATACTTACTAAATGCGAAATTTAAAATAATTAATCGTACTATTAATAGAAGATAGTAGTTCTAAATTCTAAACCTTTAAGATTTAAGATACTTAAATTTATATACAACTCTCCTGTAGTAGGGTATCCTGGCTATATAAAAACCTATAAGATTGTTTAATAAGCATACTACTAGCCTATAATGCATAACTATATATAAAAATATGTTTAAGCATATAGGATGTATATATGTAGAAAGGCCTCTTATATAAAGAAGTAAGAAGTACTTTAACTGCTACTAATTTTAATATAAAGATAGCGTAATATCTTAATTAACTTTATAGTTGACTTGCCTAGCAGTAGTAGGTTTATAAATATTATGGTAGTTGTTAACTGCCTTATAAAAATGCGATATATAATTCCTATAGACTTAATTAATATAATATTAGTAGCTAAATATTTTATTAAGCACGTCTTTAAGCTATATGGACTTTCTAACTTAATAATATCTAACTATAAAAGCTAGTTTATTTTAGACTTCTGGCAAGCTTTATATAAATAATTAAGTATTTAAACACAACTTTTAACTGTATTTTATTTAGAGATAGATAGTTAAACTAAAATTGTGAACGCGATTATAGAACAATACCTATAAATATACTGCTCCTACTTATAAGATGACTAGGAAAAATAGCTACCTTTAGTTAAGTTTACTGCAAATAATATAATAAACGTATTAATAGGTATAATGTTGTTCTACGCGACCTATAGATAAGACCCTTAACTTAGATTTAAACTATAACCTAAAATTAATATAATAGAACCCCCAATTAAACGGATCTAGTTAATTAACGTATATAACTTTACTAATTAAATAAAGCAGTTAATGGAACTATAACGAAGTAAATTAATATACGCTTAACTAGTATAGGAATAGTATATAAATAAAGGACGAGCTTCTATATAGGACTTTAAGAAAGGTAATATAGTTTACCTAAATATATAAAACCTATAGACTTAACGGCCCTTAAAGAAACTTAATTAAAAGTTTATAGGCCCGTACTAAATTAAGAAGAAACTAAGCCTATATGCCTATAAGCTTAAATTACTAACTAAAATAAAAATACACCTAACGTTTTATATAAGCTTATTGTAACCTTTAAAAGACAATTTTATAACTTATAAAGTGCCGTCGCTATCTTCTATAATTATTAATAATAGTAACGGTTCTTACTTTATTAACTTAATTAATAGTATATAATAGAAAATATAATATAAATAATTTAAACTTTTTATTAAGTGGAAAGGATATAAAATATAAACCTAGGAAATCTATAACCAGATTAAGGCTAATACGCCTTCCTTAGTAAAAGAATTCTATAAGGACTATCCTTTGCAGCCTGCTCTAGCTAGATAGATATAATATAAAGGTAAATAACTGCTACCTAATATAAAGATATAAAATATAATAGCAGGAAACTTAAAATTAAAAAGAACTTAAACTATATTACAACGCTTATAAGGCGATAAGTTATAAAATTTTAACTAAATTAAATTGTTTTAGACTTTTAGCTAAAGGGGGGAGTACTATAATAGGACTAGCCTAGTTATAGTAGAAATGTCTTAGTGAAACACTTAACAGATAAATTTCAACACTTTAATTAAATTCTGCCAAATTCTGCCAAGTTAATTAAATTCTACCAAATTCCACCAACTTAATTAAATTCCACCAAATTCCACTAATATAATGGAATTTGGTTAAAACCTGTCAAAACCTATATGCGCTTATGCCCACGTGCCTGCTGCTAAGACCCCTAAATATTTAGTTACAAGCTTCCTATGTTCCTTTCTCTCCTTTATATAACGTCTTGTTCTCTATAAGAGCTATATATTCTTAGACTTAGATAGAATTTATATTGTTCCTTTAAATCTTCTCTAAAGCCTCTTCGCGCCCTTACAATATAAGATTAATTTTAGCGCTACTATTATATAATACTTAGAACTAACACATCTCGCCTATAGGGAGTATTATTTCTAGCTTAATAGTAATACAGAAAGTCTTCCTCTTTATATCTTGCCCTAGTTATAGCTAAAAAAAAACGTCTATAACTAGGGCCTCTCTTTTTTTATAGATTATTAGTGCGTTTATTACCCTACTAATTTTTCTAATAAGAATTTCCTTTTAGCTTCTTAGAGTGTTTCTATAAGGGTATTAGATAGGTATTAGGTTAACCCTAAAAGTCTTTCCCGTTACTTAAGGTTCCCAGCTTTAACTATTTTAAAATTCTCTTTAAAAACAGCTTCTTTAAAGTTTAAATCTACCCTATATTATGACTAAAGTACCTACGCTTTTAGTTACCCCCTAGCTTCTTACTGGAAAAGGTCTAGTTCCTTACTACATCCTTAGTGTTTAAAACCGCTTATTTAAAATTAATATATATAGTAATCCGCGATAGGGCTCCTACGCGCTTTATTTTATTATAAATTACTAGTATAATTCTAGCCTAGATAAATCTAATCTTCTCCTTTTTATAGATACTGCTGTCCTTAATTTTAAAAAGCTCTAGATTTATCTATTAAGTATAAGTTTCTATAAAGTTTATAAACTAGTGGAAATCTTAACAGTCTAGCTATATACTATTCTAAAATTATTCTATATTATTATATTATATAACCCACAGATCTTAGGTCTAACCCTTTAAAAAGGGTTATAGCTATAGCTATATAGTAACTTACTCTTTATTAAGTTAATTAAGTGTAATCTAGTTTAGTAATCGGTCTTTAATCTTACTAATAATCCATTATATACGTTCTTTAGTATTATCTTATATTATTAGCACTTAAAGAAGTTAATTACTTTATAAACCCAATTATCCAACTATTAGGCGCTAGGTCTATAGCGGAGTTCTAAACTACTAGAGGCGTTAGCCAATTAGTCTATATCCTTTTTCCGTTTATTATATAAATACCTCTTTAAGTCTTCTATACCTTCTTAGATAGGTACTAAATAGTCCCTAAAAAGCCCTTAACCTTAGTTAGGTTATAAAAGAACTTACTTAGCCTAGATTAAACCCTACTAGATCTAAATTTGTATAAGGGGACTTTGTAGACAGGGGGCTATAAGGACACGATTGTGGAATAGGATAGATTAGTAAGAGAGACAAATCCTTAAGGAGGTAAGGCCTTAGGGATCGTAGAGACTATATACTACAGGTATATACCTCCAGTATATAACTAATAGACTTCTAAGGGGTGTCCAGGGGTTGTCCTAAGGGCAACCCAAGGTAACCGCAATAATATCCCTTATATTACCCCCCCTCTTCTTATAGTCGGCCCCCAATCGCCATTACCTTGCAGTAGAGGGAGATTATAAGGGCTTGTCCTAAAAGGGGTTCAGAGAGATATTGGTATGTTATTATATATTATCTATCTATCTAACCCCTGCTTTAAACTCCTAAAAACCTTAATAAGGAAAAAACATAACTGGAGAAAAGATATAAGGATTACTAAGAGACCTATTAGAAGCCTACTAGAAGTATACTAGTGACTACCTAGACTAACCTAAGGATTTTTATACAACTCTACTTTTAAGCCTTTATGCTGGTCTGCAATCAATCGCGAGTATTATAGGCAATTTGGTGTTCCTAATATAGTTTTATAGAACCTTTTAGTATAGGATTTAATATATAGAGCCTTAGCTCATCGCCATCTTAAGATTTGGCGTATATGCTTTCAAATCTAGTAGTCCTATGCTATATAATTGGCGTAGCTTTACTGCCTAGCAAACAGTAGGAACCTTTCGCAATAGCGCCTCTAGCTATTATGCGACTGTCAAGAACGTCTATAACGTTATTCTTTAATACCGTAGTATCGTTTAGGTATAATTTAACCTATATACGTCTATAATTAACGTCTTAATTGCCTTCCCCAGCCGCGTAATCGGTTTTTGTAAGGAAGTAATAGCTAAATAGTATATACGCGTATTTCCTTCCTTTTGAATTACGCTATTATAACAGAGTTATATTGGCAAGGTTGCGGCTATTTACTAAAAGGGTATTAGAAGGTAAAGTATAAAGACACCTTGCTTATTAAGCTGCTCCTTTTCCTTAACACCTTACTTCCTATTATTAACCTTCGTCCAATTTTGGACGTATCTTTAATATATTATTAAGATTTTCTTCTTTTCCATTATCAATTTAATATACCTCTTTGTTCTTCTGCTAACTGCTCTTCTAAGCCAATTCCTTAGCGTGTTTTGGCCCTGCCGCTACATATAGAACCTTAACCTTCGCTAATCCGTAACTAGTGCTGGTCCTACCTAAATGACTTTATCTACACGTCATTAAAAGACCAGAAGTCTAATAAGAAGATTTTAGATGCTTATAACAAGACCTACTATATAAGGTCTAACACCTTCAGTCCTTATAATTAATGCATACGTACTAAGAGCGGCAGTTATATTAAGGTAAGTTTTCCTATCCTTAATAGGTTTCCATTACTAACTTTAAGCTTTAATAGCCTGGGCCTAAGTGGCGACAATCCTTTAATATCCTTAACTACTACATCGCCTAGGCTCTCTCTTATTCTAGCACTAATACTAAATATCTAGGTCGAATTTAAGACTATGCCATAGCCATCTATACCGCTTATAATTCCTAGTAAGCTAGCTAGTAACACCTAATAAGGGAGCAAGGTTAGTATACTAAGGATAGGGTAAAGGATAGGGGTAATAAGAAGAAGGTCGCCGTTTACTATAAGAAGGAGTTTGCGTATACGCGTTAAGTTTTAAAAGAGCATAATATAATATAGTATTAGGTAGGTTACCCTTTAGGTACCTAGTAAATAGAACTAATAATTGCTATAGCAAGGTCTTAGTAGTTCTGGTCTTTACCAGCTAGCTAACATCTCTATTTATTCTGGGCTTAAGCATATCTTTATTAACTACAAGCTTACGCCTTAAAAACTTCGTTAGTACTAGTTTGGGCCTAATATTAGTATTAAGCATTTAAGGATCTCTGCTCTATCTACACCTTATCAGCCTACCCCCGTTTTTATACCTACCTATACTCCTACTAAGGGATCTAGATCTAGATCTTATTCCCATTAGCCATTACTTAGTAGGCCAATAGATACTAATCCTACACCTAGGGATAAGGCATAGTGGCTTTTAATTTAGGCATTTAGGATTAATTCTTATATATAGTAGCAATTGGGAAGGCCTTATAAGGCATTTAGGAAGGTATAGGAACACTATTCCTAATATAGACTAATAAATAGGAATGCAATTCTAGCAAAATACCCTATTAATTCTATGCTATATATATAAAAAGGCTAAGGACCTGTCCTGCCTTAGGCTATAGCCCTAATTAATCCTAATAGTTTCTAAAGCTTGTCTGTTCTATATCCAATTTAACCTATTTACTCTTTAGGGCCTCTCTTAGCCTACTACAAGCTTTCTTTATAGGTTGCGATAACACTATAGTATTAGAGCGCTTTCTGCAATTTGTAGATTATGGACCTTAGTCCCAATATTCTTTTAGAATATCTTTATAATAATTAAGGTAATCCTCTAGTTCCTATATAGAGTCCTTAGCGGGCCAGCCTAGCTATTTAACTTTATATTAAAGCTTATTCTTAATAGACTTATAGCATAGTATAGCTTTAACCTTATACCGCTCGCCCACTACTTTAGGGTATTCAATTGGGCCTAGACGGAAGTTCTTTTCTAGTAATAGTCTATACTATAACTCTAGTAAATTTATATAAAATACTGGATATATATAGGCTATAGATGGGGGTAGCTAGAGATGGTAGACTAGCTTACTAATTCATTCCTTAATTTAAAAGGGACCTAGGTATCTTGTATTAAGCTTCTTTAATAGTTAATAGGTCTTAATATTTATTAAACGTAATAGAACCTTATCGCTTACACTAAAATACTTGTCTTAGTGTTTGCGGTTATACTAAAGTCTCTACTACTCTTGCGCATCTTATAGGCTCTACTTTACATACTTCTATTACTCCTCCCATTCCTTAAGGTATCCTTATACTCTCCGGTAGATGTCCTTAAACTTCCCAGTAGGATCCTATAATTAATTATATAGCCTTAGCCAGTAATTATTAGGTATACTATTAAATCCTAATAGTCAGACGCTATAGGCAATCTGGATTAATGTAAACTAATACAATAAATATTGCTTTAAGTTATAAGCGTACTCTACGTACAGAAGTAGCTTACATTAATTATCTTACTGGTAGTTTAAATACATTTATAGATAAGACTCTAGTTCCTAGTTCTAGCGTTCTATTTGCCCATCTATCTGTAGATGGAAAGCTATACTATAGCGGTAGTCTATCTTTAAATAAAAGCATAGATCTAACTAGTACTGGCTTATAAAGATGCTGCCGCTATTAGTAATAATGGAGTGTGGCTAATCTACTTTAAAAAAGCATTTCTCCTTAATTAGGCTAGTAAGCGCTTATATATTAATTGTCTTATTAATAGGAAGGTATTGGACGTACTTTAAAAACCTATTAATAAGTACTAGGGCTAAATTATATATTCATCCTTACCTATCTTTTAAGGGCGGGAGATCCGTAATAAAGTCCATAGCGTAATATTACTATGGCTTACTAGTAGGGGGAACTAATTTAAGTAAACCCCATAGCTTGTGCCTTTGGATTTTATATACTTAACACTTCTTGCAGTAGCTAATATACTCCTTTGCTTCCTACTTAAGCTTTAGCCAGTAGTATTTGCGTTAAAGTAATTCTACTGTCTTGGCTTAACTATAGTAGCTACCTAAAGGATTATTGTGATTCCTTATAAGGATCTTCTATTATAGATTTGCTTCTTATAGCACCCAAACCTTACTATATCTATATAGTAGGCCCATTAGGTCCAGTTCCTAATGGTAATACCTAGCAGCTTCCTTTCTATTACGTTTCCAGTCTACTTCCGCATTAAAGATGGCATAGAAGGCGTCCCTCTATTATACCTTATAGATAAGATCCGTTAACCTTTTAGATGGTTTTTGGGTAAAAGCTGTTTCGCCTTATACTGCTCCAAGTATAAGACTAGATGGTACTATAGATCTTATAACTTCTTAGTGCGCGTATATTAGGAAGGCCGCTATAAGGTTAAAATCCTTTAGTCTTTATAGGGCTCTGGGTTCCAATTACTTTATAGCTTTACTTTTAGTTTAAGGGGATAGCTTAGCAATTAAAGGTGGTGTATTACTAGGTTCCAAACTTGTATTAGGGACATCCTATCTAGGTATCTTTAGACCCTTATTGGCCACGGACTAGGTATTAGCCGGAATATTAATAAAAGCTAATAGGGTTTACACCGCCTAAGACTTGGTGCTTAAAGCTATAGGTACTTAAGCATCCCACACCCAGAGCTTGTTCTATAATATAGGGAGTAAGATATCTATTATCTATTTTCCTTTCCCTGTTTTAAAGCCTTTAGCATAGTCTAGCCGTTATAGCGGTCTGTTAGTAGGGTTATTTTCCCCTAGCTTATATTTAATCTTAAAGTTAAATCGTGTAAGCTTCTCTGCCTATCTGGCTTATTAAGGTATAAGCTCCTTTATAGTTATAAAGTAGCGTAGATTATAATAATCTAAGAGTATACAAGTAGTATGGCTTGTGTACTTAAGGTAGTGTCGCCACTATTTAAAGCAGTTGACTATAGCTAGCAGTTCCTTGTTGTGGGTATAATACCTAACTTTAGGTCCCTAGAATTTTCTATTATAGAATATTACCAATTTCTAGTGGAGCTAGGTAGCGTCTAGATGCCTATTAGGTTATAGTAGGATACTAGCAAGGGCAAAATTTAATATATTAGTAACCATTATTAGTGGCTAATTTGGGTTAAAATACCGTAATAATAAAGCTTCTGTAAACTTTATATATAGTTCCTAAAAGGCTTCCTATGCCTTTCTAGGCTATATCTATAGTTTATACCATTTAGTTAGTCCCTTCTTAGTTTTCTTTCTTCCCGCCTTTAAGCTTTTTGCCTCCTAGGCTGGGTCTTAGGAAGCTTTAGCAATATAGTTAAATAGGTGTTAGGCGATATCTAAGTAGTTATAGATAAAGCGCCTATAGAAATTGGTAAAGCCTAGGAACACTTAAATATCCTAGTAGCTCTCTAGCTCTAGTCACTTTTAGATTATCTGCCCCCGTACTAAGTCTATAACTACACCTATAGGCGTTATAATGTACCCCAGAAACTTAACCTGCTTAGTATTAAAGATATACTTTAATGCCTTAGCATAGAGGCCCTAATTATCCAAACGTTCTTGCACTTCGCTGATATATTACTTGTGCTAATCTTTATCTTCTAAGTAGATTAGAATATTATCTAAATAGATAATATATATGCGGTTAACTAGTCCCCCTAAGGCTTTGTAAATATATAATTAGAATATTGTAGGTGTATTGGCTAGCCTAAAGGGTATCACCAGATATTTAAAGTGGCTGTATTAGGTCTTAAAAGCGGTCTTCCACTTATCCCCTTTTTTGATATAGAGCCTATAATAGGCGTCTTATAGATCTAGCTTTATAAAGATTTTCGCCCTAAATAGTTAATCCAGTATTTCACTAACCAGTGGTAGTAGGTAACGGTTCTTAATTATAATCTTATTAAGACCGCGATAGTTAATATATAGCCTTATAGTTCCATCTGGTTTTGGGATAAAGAGGATTGGCGCGCCTACCGGTAACTTACTGGGCTATATCTATCCCTTTTCCAGTAAGCCATTAAGGTACTCCTATAAGATCTTAAGCTCTTTACAAGAGAGGTTATAAATAGAAAGGTTTGGTAGTTATTTACCTTCTTTTAGATTAATTGTATAATTGTATTCCAAGTTCCGCTAAAGGACTTTTGCTTACCTATCGAAAAATACCCTTAGTAAATCCCTTAGGCCTACTAGGATATTTAATAAATTAGGGTTGTGTTTATCCTCTGTGTTATTATTAGGTAGGTCCTAAAGGTCCCTTAAGACGCTTACAGGCAGCGTTGCGCGCTATAGTGGCTGTTTATATATAGTTGCCACTGTATATTAAACAGTTTTATATGGTAGCTAGTAGAGGGTAGGGAACTCTTTAATATAGTGTTTGAGGTGTTGTAGTATACTTTCTGTGTATTGCTTAAGCTAGAGTAACCTATAGCAGTAGAAGTATCTTATAAGATCTTTAAGATCGCCGCCTCCCTATAGTGTCTCTGCGACCTATCCAGCAGTTCCCTATAGGGTATCTATTATAAAAGGGCTATTGCCTATACTAGGCTCTATACCCATCTTACTATAGAATAGGGGTTAGATCTAATACTCCTTTAGGTGTAGAGTGTATACTATTTCTCCTAGAGCTATATCCTCTAGGATGTCTTTTAAGCTTATTAGTAAAATACACCCTTTTAATTCTTTATCATTCTACTATTTAAAGGCTCCTATTTTAAAGCGTATTTTAAAATCTGCTTCTATAAGCCAAGAATATCTAAGAATAAGGTTATAGCCTATAAAGTTAGCTACCTAGAAGGGTTATGGGCTAACCACCTTGGTATAGTTATATATGTCGGCCACTAACACCATAAGCTTATAGGCACTATATAGTTTAATCCAATGCTTATCTAGGAACCCTATGGTAGGTTTCCGCTACCTTAGTAATAAAATAAGCTTATGCTCTTTTACTAAATTATATTATATAAGATTAATTTCGGCGCCACTATTATATAGTGCTTGGAACTAACGTACCTTATCTATAGGGAGTACCATTTCTAGCTTAATAGTAATATAGAGAGTCTCTCCTTCTATATCTTGCCCTAGTTATAGCTAGGAGAGGTCTATAACTAGGGCTTTTTTTTTTAGATTATTAGTATGGTTATTACCCTGCTTATTTTTCTAATTAGGTTTTCCTCTAGAGAAGTTTTCTTTTAACTTTTTAGAGTATTCCTATAAGGATGCCAGATAGGTATTAGGTTAGCCTTAGGAGTCTTTCCCATTACTTAAGGTCCCTAACTTTAACCATTCTGGATTTCTCCTTAAGAACGGCTTCTTTAGAGCTTGGGTCTGCCCTATATTACTACTAGAGTGCCTACGCTTTTGGTTACCCCCTAGCTTCTTGCTAAAAGAGGTCTGGTTCCTTACTACATCCTTAGCATTTAGAACCGCTTGTTTAAAATCTGTATATATAGTAATCCGCGATAGGGCTCCTATGTGCTTTATTTTGTTATAAATTGCTAGCTTAATTCTAGCCTAGATAAATCTAATCTTCTCCTTATAGATGCTACTATCCTTATTTTTAAAGGGCTCTAGATCTATTAATTAAGCATAGGTTTCTACAAAGTTTATAAACTAGCAGAAATTATGGCGGTTAAGCTGTATCCCATTCTAGAATAGTTCTGCATTATTATATTATATAATATATAGATCTTAAGTCTATCTCTTTAGGAAGGTTTACAGCTACGGCTATATAGTAATTTACTTTTTATTAAGCAGATTAAATGCGATCTAGTTTAGGGATTGGTCTTTAATCTTACTAATAATCTATTAAGTACGCTCTTTGGTATTATCTTATATTATTAGCATCTTAAAGAAGTTATCTACTTTACAAACCCAGTTGTCCAGCTGTTGGGCGTTAGGTCTATAGTGGAGTTCTAAACTACTAGAGGCCTTAGCCAGTTAGTCTATATCCTTTTTCTATTTACTGTGTAGATACCTCTCTAAGTCTTCTATACCTTCTTAGGTAGGTACTAGGTAGCCCCTAGGAGGCCCTTAGCCTTAACTAGGTTATAAAAGATTTTATCTAGCCTAAATTAAGCTCTGCTAGATCTAGACCTGCCCCTAAAGGTTTCTAATATATTTATTAGTAGCTCCTTCCCGCATAGCTTCCAAGAGCCTTACGGCAGCTTCCTAATATCCTCCTTAGAGAAAATTGGTATAGGGCTTTTAACTTTCTAACCTTAGACCTAGGGAAGCTCTGGCTATAAAGGTAGTATTAGTACTAGTAGCTAATATGGGTTTCCCTATAAGGCTTAAGTCTTAAGTTAGTAGTTAGGTTAGATTACCTAAAGGGGTAGGCCCGCTTAGCTTATAAGCAGTCTATATATTACTACTATGCTAATTATAGGCCAGTGGTTTTCCGGGAGGGTTCTAGTTAGGTCCCTAGTTAGGCGCGTTAGTATATTCCTCTAGCATTTCTAATTTAGGGGAAGATCTTAGAGTTGCCTCTAGCGCTTAATCTTCTAATTGGCCTAAGTAGGGCTAGAGGGGTTCCAGCTGGTTTCCAGCAGTGTTATAACTGTCGTAAAGGGTGTCTATATTTTCCTTAGCGTTGCTAATAACTATAGGTGTATAAGAGTCTTTAAGCTCTTAATACATCTAGGTATTAGGGCTCGTTCAGCTATCTTACCTAGAGGTTTATATTATTGCAATCTCTTACTGTCAGAGGGACCTTCCTGCCTTAGCGCGACGGCTTTCTATAAGGTGTTTGTAGAGTTTCCATTTAGGTTATTGCGAGATTTTAAGGGAGGGTAGTGGATATAAACAAAAAATGTAAACAAATAATCTAGTCCTTAAAGCCAGCTGCCCTTCCAAATGGAGTAGGAAGAATTTAAATATAAGGGGACTTTGTAGATAGGGGGCTATAAGGACGTGATTGTGGAATAGGATAGATTAGTAAGAGAGACAAATCCTTAAGGAGGTAAGGCCTTAGGGATTGTGGAGACTATATACTACGGGCACATGCCTCCAGCATGTGACCGATAGACGTCTAAGGGGTGTCTAGGGTTGTTCTAAGGGCAGCCCAAGGTGACCGCAATAATATCCCTTATAATTTGCCCTTAAAGGGTTCTAATATATTTATTAGTAGCTTCCTCCCGCATGGCTTTTAAGAGCTTTATAATAGCTTCCTAATATCCTTCTTAAATAATATTAGTATAGGGCTCCTAACTTTCTAAACTTAGGCCTAGGAAAGCTTTAGCTATAGAGGTAGTATTAGCACTAGTAGCTAGTACGGGTTTTCTAATAAGGCTTAGGTCTTAAGTAAGTATTTAGGTTAGATTACCTAAAGGGATACGCCTACTTAGCTTATATGCAGTCTATATACCGCTATTATACTAATTGTAGGCTGATGGTCTTCTATAAGGGTTCCGGTTAGGTCCCTAATTAAATATATTAGTATATTTCTTTAGTATTTCTAGCTTAGGGGAAGATTTTAAGGTTACTTCTAGCGCTTAATCTTCTAATTGGCCTATATAACGGTGCTAGAGCGCGTCACTTGCTACTTTGCCGTTTTATAGGCAATTTGCCATTTTCTGGGCAACCTACTAAATTCTGCTATATTTTACCAAGTTGCTATTAGCTCGCTTACTACTAGCGCCTTAATAACCCCTTTATATTTTACTAGTTTCTACCAGTCTTCTTCTCCTCCTTAGCTTAGTATTCTTATATAGTAGCAATTTATAAGCTTTAGTTTAGAAGCATTTATATAAGCCTGTTACATTATACTAAACTCTCCCTATATCGCCTAGGAAGGCCTCTATAATATCCTACCCTAAAAGAAGACCTTTATCTGCAACGACGCGTTAACGCGTTATACTTAGACACCAAAAAACTTATACTACTACGCCTAGGAAGGCCCTAATAATATCCCACTTTTATAGGCCAGACTATACTTAACCTGCACCCCTAAAAAGAACCCTAGAATTAAAACCAAATTATATAATTCTGATGATCCTTAGAAAGCTAATAATGGCACCTAAAGTAAGCTTATTTAAAAGACCTGCCTCTACCTAAGAGGAACCTAAGATCTAGTTAGGATCAGAAATTGAAGATAATAACAATATTATAGATATGCACAAACAGATTCGTGCCCTTACAGCCAATTAGAAGGTTAATTGTCTTTAAGCCTTACTGCCTTATAAAATAGCCCAGCCTTCCCTTTATAAAGCCTTAGTTAACCTATTCGCTTAACCAAATATAATACACCAGAGAGTATAGACATAAATAATAAAGTAATTAAAGTCCGTTAAGCTCCCTAACCCTTAACCGCTATTTAATAGGATAGATTCTACCTTTAAAAATTAGAGGATCTAAGTATAAGGAAAGCTCCGTATTAACTATAACTATTTCCCCTCTAAAGAAGCTAAAATGCTCTACCTCTTTAGTCAAACCATTAGGGATACGCAGCAACACCTTTAGGCTAAGTTTAAGAATAAGTTACCTATTTGGTTTATATCTATTAATAAGATAATATAGCATCTAGCTGCTATCTATGTTAATCCAAATAAAGTATAGGATGCCTGCTATAACTATAACCGCCTAATAATAAAATTAAACTAAACCTTTACTAAGTTTTAGACTTAGTTCTTACACCTAGCAGGCGAAGGCTAGGTTCCCCTTAAGAACTACTGCTTAGACTTATACAATAAGCTAATGGTCCGACTATAAAAGAAGATTGTAGTAGCCTTAGACGACCTACTAACCTACTAAAAACTCGCAACCCAATGTTTATTGCTAGATTTAAAACTAAAATAAATTAATACCCGTTCTAATTAACTAAAGCGATCCTATAGCAACTAGAACCTATCCGCCACACCAATAGAAGCTAGCGTTGGAAGACAAACTACAACCGCCCTTATACTAAAAGCGGTTATAACTACCTACCTATAAGCCTCGCCCGACTTACTACGTACTATGCCTTTAGTTAATACTTATTGCAATACCCCAATTAACCCTGCCATAGTTATATGCTTTAATTGCGAAAAGAATAGTTACTTTACCACATCCTGCCTAGAGCTAAAGGATATAGGTAATATTAAGGAGATAGAGGAAGAAGAAATATCTAACAAGTTGGGAAAAGAAGAACCTTAGGGAAAGACTCCCCCCTAGGGTATCCTATTAATCTTAAAGAGATTAATCTAAGTTAGCTAATAGGTGGAAAACACTTTATAGTTCTATATATAGTATCTTAAAATAGATATAGAGTTAATATAAACGCCCTTATTAATACTAAAGTAAGTAGCTTTACCTTTATAAACACTACTTATATAAATAATGTTGCTAAGTTCTTAAATATAAATGCTACCTAACTAGAGAAGCCTATTTAAGTAAAAGGCTATAATAGCTAAGCTAGTAAGCCGGTTACCCATATCTTAAAGCTATATATTGCTATTAATAGACAACACTAGTTTAGTATCCCCTTTTGTATCCTAGACCTAGGGTTTTACAACATAATTCTTAGCCAAAATAGATATCCTACTTTAACATTTAGTTAAATGTATAACAAAAACAGTTTATTTAGCCGGAGAATAGACTAAAATTACCCTCCTTTATTAGAGAAATTTGGACTAACTATAAGATACTAGCTATAAAGGCTAACCCTATTTTTTAATAGGATGTTAGAGACCGCGACCTAGCCTTTACCTAAGAAGATACCCGCTATAAGGCTAGTAGGAATTCTATACTAACAATAATACTCTCCTAAAGCACTATAGTTAAGGAGGACTCTACTTATAGAAGTAAAACGGACAGTAATATAGATAACTTCCAAATTACGGAGATCCAGCTAATATGGAAAAGGATATACTAATAAGATATAAAGGACAACCTTTAGAAGATGCAGTAAGAGCTAAAAGGAGTAAGGATAACGCTAATATACTAAAAGCCCCTAAGGCTACGGACACCCCTACTACTATATAACACTCCTATAGTAGATATCGCGGCAATTAGTACTATAGGTTTTTACTTTAATATATACCAGAAAGATAATAAAGTCTTTATAACTAGCTTATATAAAATTAACCAGATTATTAATAAGAAGGAAGAAGGGCTAGTAGAGGAAATAGGTAAAGAACTAGTTAAGTGCCTTCTCCCTACTTACCTCTTAAACTATAAAGACGCGTTCTTAAAAGTAGTTTTAGATATACTGCCCCCCCCCCACTAAACCTACAATTATAAGATTTAGTTGGAGGCTAATAACTCTTTAGGCTATAGCCCCCTTTACTAGCAAACTATAGAAGAACTAAAAGCTATAAAATAGTACTTAATAGACAACCTCTATAAAGGGTTTATTAAACTAAGTTAGGCCCTTTTTACTTCCTCTATTCTATTTATAAAGAAACCTAATAAAGGCCTCCGCTTCTATATTAACTATTAAAAACTAAATACCATTACTTAGAAAGATTATTACCCTCTCCCCCTAATTAACGAGACTTTTATATGTCTAAGCCGAGCTAAGATCTTTATAAAGCTTAACGTTTATTAAGCTTTCTACCAAATTAGGATAGACCCTGCATTAGAGGACCTAATAATGTTTTATACCCACTACAGTTCCTAAAATATAAAGTCCTTCCTTTTAGACTAATAAACGGGCCAGCTACATACTAATAGTATATAAATAATATTCTTTTTAACTACCTTAATAAATTCTGCACGGCATACCTAGATAACATTCTTGTATACTTAGACAATAAACTTAAGCACTAAGTTTATATTAAAACGGTCCTAGAGAGGCTACAAAATGCAGGTCTATAAATTAATATTAAGAAATATAAATTCAGAGTAAAATAAATAAAGTACCTTAGGTTTATCGTTAGCATAAAAGGAATTAAAGTTAACCCTAAGAAGGTTAAGGTAATATATAACTAGAAACCCCCTTATACTATAAAAGGCATCTAGTCCTTTCTCGGCTTTTATAACTTCTACTATTGGTTTATTTATAACTATAGGGTTATAGCTAAGCCTCTTATATAACTAACTAAGAATAATACGCCTTGTACTTTTAATAATAATTATATAGAAGCTTTTAAGAAGTTAAAAAACCAACTTGCCTCCTCCCTAGTTCTCTGTTACTATAATCTAGACCTTAAATTAATACTAGAAATAGATACCTCTAACAAAGTAGTAGCGGGGGTTCTCTTATAGTTATACCTAGATGGCAAGTGGTACCCTATTACGTTTTTCTTAAAAATAATAGCCCTAGCTAAGTATAACTACAAGGTATATAATAAGGAAATGCTAGTTATTATATAATTATTATTTTAGTGGTGTATAGAGCTTAAAAGTATAAACTCTTAGGTTAAAGTCTATACTAATTATAAAGCCCTTAAGTATTTTATAACAACAAAGTAGCTTACTAGTTAATAGGCTAGGTGGGCTAAAATACTCTCCTAGTTCTTCTTTACAATTATATACCACCCTAGTAGGCAAAATTCTAAAGCTAATACCCTTACCTAGAGAGAACAGGATGTAGGACTATAGGATAAGCTAAAGGCTTAGCACCGGATATATGCCCTCCTCCGTCTTAAATAGCTTAACCTATATATTCTTAAGGAACTAAGCTCCGAACGGAATAAGCTGGCGCCTATAGAAGGAGAGATTTTAGATAAACTAATAGGACTAATTAACTATATCCTAATCGCGAACCGCATAGCTAAATCCCTAAAAGTCCTCCGCGACTAAGCTATAGAAGGCAACCCTAATTTAGAAATAGAAGACAGACTACTCTTATACTAAAAACGGCTTATTGACCTAAGGTATAAGTGGTCTATACTTTTAGATAGGTGGGTGTCTTAGAATTTAAACTTCCGCCAAGCCAGCTTTTAATTGGTTTAAAAGTTAGCTTCTAATTAGTTAGAAAAAAACTTGTGGGCAATAGGTTATAGCAGAATCCACGTAACGAACATTAAAAATATTATAAACATTAAAATATTTTAGTATTGCACCTTCCTTTTTGTTGACACCTCTATTAATACTACTATATACATTATATACATGGCAGATCCTACTACGATTAAGTACAGCAAGTGCTATATCTATAAGCCCCACCTTAACTTTGTTAAAGACGGCCCTTTAAAGAAGCTTTTAAAGCTATGCTAGTTATGTTGGTCAAAGGTACGTCTTCCCTATTTATTACTTCTACTTCTGCTTACCTTTCTAGGCCTCTAAATATAATTCAAATAAGCGGAGAGCTCTTATAGAGTTAGGTTCTACTACTAATAATCGTCCTATAAGGCGCCAGCGAACTGCTCTACCTAAAAACGATATTAAGAACGCCTTCCTACCTCGCGGCCAGAACAGCCAAGATACCCCTAAAATAGCTCAACAGCGGAAGATAATTAGGGCAATATAACGGAAGCACCGTATTCTTAATTAGTGGGGTAAAGCTCACTCGCCTACTCCTCTGCTATATACCATAGATAAAGCTCCGTGTAGTAGAAGAGGCACTCTAGATGGCCTAAATACGTCCTTACCGGAACTAGCTCCTATGCCTACTCTACCACTAATACCTACTCTACCGCCAACACCTACTCTATCGCCAATACCACCTTCCTTGCGGCAAGCTCCCTCGCAGTAAGCTCCCTTACGGCAAGCCCCCTTACGGCAAGCCCCCTTATAGCAAGCCCCCTTACGGCAAGCTCCCTTACGGCAAGCCCCCTTACGGCAAGCTCCCTTATGGTAAGCCCCCTTACAGCAAGCCCCCTTATGGCAAGCCCCCTTATGGCAAGCTCCTTTTATATCCGTAATAAATCCTAATTAATTTAGGCCTCCTAATCTTCGACATCCTTCTACTCTTAGCTATAAAGAATAGCTTAATACTAGTAAGCTTCTTACTACCTACCTTAATTAATTTTAACGGCACCGTAATTACACCGAATCTTACTACTTAAGATTAAAGAAAGGCTCCACTAGAGTAAAGGAGTGCCGCTTCTACTTTCTACGCTCTCTCCGCAATAAGGCCGCTGTATTAAAGGATTAAAATCCACATTACTGGACGTTCTGTCCGCAGCATAATAATAAACTTCTTAATGGTTACAATACAGCTATAATATTGGCGTGGATGGCGAATATTAATACATCACCCGCTACAAGCATATCAGTAATAGTCAACTATATAGGCAAATATTATAGTAAGGAAGAGAAGAAGTCGACTTCCTACTAGGAGCTACTCCAATTAGTACAGCCATATGCCAACAGCCTTTATGCCTTTAGTTTAGTAGTAGCCAGGTTTATAAACAAGCTTATTGCCAAACGCGATTAATTGGCGCAGGAGGTATACTATCTGCTTCTTAATATTCCCCTTTGCGAAGGCTCTAGGAATATAGTAACTTTAAACTACCGCTAGGAGGACGATCAAAGCGCTACGTATAAGCTTAAGGATGGCTAACTAGGAGGGTGCGGACTATCTAACTATAAGAAATATAAGCGCCACCTAGATAGGGTAGAGAATATCACTTTCTTTAATTTCCTACTCCATTTTAATTACTCTACTTACAAGCGTCGGCTAAGAGCAAAGCCTTAAGTTATATCGTACTTTCCGCAATATAAAGGCGATCCTTCCTATCTATAGTATTCTAAGTTCTGCCGTGTAAAGCTCATCCTTCATCACCCATGGAGGGAGTATAAGGAAGTGGCTACTTATACTAATAGATTTAGGGCCCCTAATTATATAGCTTCCTATTAGGCTTGTGTTAACTCTTATTAGCACCCACTTGACTACTACAACTAGAAACTGGATAAAGCTTACGAAACTGCTAATAATATTAATAAGTTTGAGGGCGATTTCGCAGACAACTTAGAGCTATATTAGTCCTTTAAGGCCCTATATGCCCGCGTTTAAAACACTAATAGAGTTAAGATTAAGGATCCTAACAGGCTTAGTAATAGGGAGCTTAATTATAACTATAATTAGGGTATACATTAGGGTACGTACCCGCAGCTTAATAAGAGGACTTATTAGCAGGAAGCATAATTACAGCCTCTACTATAGAGCTGCCTATTCTAAATAGCAACTCCGTCTTCCTTACAACCAGGCCAGTGTTATATTTATAACACTATAGTTAATCACTACAGGCAGATCTAAGTGGGCCTTTGGGGGGGGGGGGGGGGGGGGGGGGGGGGGGGGGGGGGGGGGGGGGGGGGGGGGGGGGGGGGGGGGGGGGGGGGGGGGGGGGGGGGGGGA
>Ga0307507_10004078_pt1 | contig 26698 bp, 27 predicted proteins | sample 7_EM_MG_FD_207223 | JGI IMG/M metagenome (GOLD analysis project Ga0307507, IMG submission 207223) | Populus trichocarpa ectomycorrhiza microbial communities from riparian zone in the Pacific Northwest, United States - 7_EM | ecosystem: Host-associated > Plants > Roots > Unclassified | place...
AGTTTTTGATTGGTTGCGAGATAGGGCGCAGCTGACTCGGACGAGTCAGCTGATGGATTTCACACTATGACTCACTATGAGTCATGAGTCGCGTGACGCGAGGGAATGAGTCACACAGGGTGAGGGTTGAGGGAAGAACCCCTATATAAGGGTACCCTCGGGGCAGGAGATTTGGGTTCTTCACGCAACCATCTAAGTTCTTTCATATTATTTACTTTCAATACAAAGATCTTTATCTATCACGATTTCGGAAAGCAAGACACGACTGTCTTATAGAAGCCTAGCGATCGACGTTGCTAGATAGGAGTCAATGGACTTAGCTATCGCAACAGCTATTGGGCCAAGAGTAGTGATCGTTAGAAGACTATCGGTTACCTGCTGCAAGTATCACCCGGGGAGGAGAGGATTGTAACAGACGCCCTCCACAGAAGTCAGCGAAATCCTGAGCTTTGATGCGACAGGGACGTCCCTTATACCGTTGCGCAGCTGGCGTCAAGCCCAACATCCTCCCATAAACAGAAATGGAATCCGTCAAGCGGTTGTGGAGTAATATGTAATCGAGCAAAATTCTGCCAGTCTACTAGTACTACCTAATACCCCCTCCAGAGAAGTCAGCGAAATCCTGCGCTTTGATGCCACAGGGTTGTCCTTTATACCGTTGCGTAGCTGGCGTCAAGCCCAAGAACCTCCCGCAAACAGAATTGGAATTCGTCCAGCGGTTGTAGAGCAATCTGCCATCGAGTAAAGTTCTGCCAGTCTAGTCCCTTTACAGATGACAGTAACTTCATGATTTTTGATGCGACAGGGACCTAACTTACACTGTGGTGTAGCTGGCGTCGAGCCCAGCATAATGCAGGTGTTAGATTCAGAATCACTCTTGTGTGTGTGGTGGAGCCTTCAGGGTAGGCCTGGTGGTGAGAATGTGGAGCGGTGAGGGGAAAGTGTGAAGTTGTGTTGTGTCAAAGACAAAGTGCCGAGAAACCACAACAATGAAGTGTGCTAGAGACTGTCATAGCTATCACTCACTTTCAGACTGGAGTGAGCTGGTATTTTCACTTTCTGAAAGATGAACTTATAAAAATAGAACTGCAGAGTGTCTTTAGCGCAAAATTAAAATTAAGAGTATGGTGGCTTTTTCACCCGGCACCCACACTAACTCAATCATTGTTGCAAAGGGTACCCCCTTTCCAGAGATAGGGGGTAATATTCAAGAGGTACCTGGAATGTGGAGTGAAGGAGTGGTGCATCCGGAGGTGTGATGGTGTTGTAAGCTGAGTCTGGAAGCATGGGGTGTAAGGTTGTTCAGCCACTAGCTTCCAGAGGTAAGAGTGTATGGAAACTGTACCTCCTGACACACCTGGCGCAAGTGAGGGCGGTAACCCAGCTCAGGGCATACCTAAGCTCCAGGGCGCAAAGCCATGGTACCTTGTATCTTGATGCAACAGCAGTGCGCCTGGCTCAAGGAATTCTTTTGCTGATGCGACCTTCTACAGCATGTTTTAATCCAATATCATCAATATTCCAACGTGTTATGGCCAATAGCGGAAATGCCAACCACCACCATCTAAAACTGCTATGTTGCCTAATGGTAGGTCTTGGAGAGACATTGAGGATATTACGGGGAACTGAGTGGTGGGTGACGTCCTTGAAGCAATTCAGGTCCAAGTTGTGGCGATCAGGGGATGGCAGCAGTTTGGTAAATCTTTATGTCTTTCCCTCTTAGAAGATATTTATAGCGGAGATAAGATAGTTACAGTTAGAGTATCTAGCATTTAGTCAAGGATAAGCAGTGGAAATAATATTGTTGATAATTAATTACTCAAGTTTCTGTAATGCCCTCATTCCTGTTGTAAATGGTAAGATCTGTGGACGAACTATTCAGAAAAAGGGCCAATGCGTTACATGTGGGAAGTTAATCAGTACATAAGAGGTGTGAGCAGGTGACTCGTGTTCAGCCTGCAGTTGTGTCGGCGGGAGCCCTTCGATGATTTGTGGTATCGTGTCACAAGGTGTCATTCGGCCGTGCCAAAGATTATTAGAGATGATGTTCGAGTGGATAAACTCTTACATCGCTCTTTGCAGACACCCGACCTCATTGGTGGTTCTCGGTGCTGGCGGAACCCGTGGGCCCAAACTCCAGCTTTCCACTCGAGTAAATACGAGAATACTCGTACTGGTATAACTACCCCTCTCTCCGAGTAACGGTCATCTGTCTCAACCCGGCTCTGGTTGGCATATCGGCATGTGGCATAGCCTTCGGGGATTGGGTGGGTATAGCATCCTACCAGTAGTTTACGGAGGTACAGCTCCTAAGTTTTGTATGTTCCACAGGGGGTAAAGGCAGCAAACTTCGCTTGTGGAACATACAAAACTTAGGCGCTGTACCTCCGTAAGCACGAAGCTAAATCGGCAAACTGGGCGTATCGTACGGGGTACTACCCCCCACCAGCGATCTATAATATGGGCTGCAGGCAGTGTGAGTTAGATTAAGCACAATAATTTTCTCGCTTCCTTTCTGCCTTCTCTGAGGGATTTGTTGAGGGGTTCTTGGCAAGGAAATGATTGGATGCAGGATGGCAGAAGAGCACTTGTGTAACATCAAAACCTGACCGCCCCATCTTTCTGAGGACTCGGCCCCGTCTTTCTTCAGCTCAAGGCAGTCTACAAACCTTCTCGGGGCCTCTATTTATTGTGCCAGACCTGCTGGTTCAGCACTGCCATCAGTTTCGACAGAAAATCATAGACGAACCAACATCCCTACCCCCTTTAGCGCTAGTTTCGTCAACTGTTGCAACAGTATTACCGATTCAACACACATCATGCGGGCGCTATCTCCGCCGGAATTCAAAGACAAGCACCAGAATGTTCCCTCCAGCCGACTCGATGGAGTGGGTGATTTGCTCCTAGAAACCAAGGGGTTCAAATATGGGGAAAGAGCAAGGAGGGATATGATGAGGCTGTTTTGTTTTGCAGGGGCAATCCCGAGGTGGGAAAGACATATCCCGGGTAAGAAAGGTAATCCTCTGGAAGGGCAAGCCGATATCTCTAACAAAAAGCAGTAATAGCCCCTTGCTGCTTAACAGCCCGTACCCCGCATGACAGTGCTGGTGGAAACGATATCCCCTTCACGGGGCTATATCACAATTTATTCGCTCAGAAAGAGCAATCTACGACGAACTACTCGACCTTTCGGAAGTTACTGTGAATATTACAGCGTAGCTCCTCACCGGGAGGCCATGGAGAGAGACTCGGTCGATGAGATCTTAGAACTATTGCAAAATTCCTGTGTCCTTTGCTGGTATAAGCGGAAGGTTGAGAGTCATGTTGGTGTAATGAATTATCCTTTGATGCGCGAGACAATTACCGAGTACTGGTATCGGGAATTCAAGTGCGGGCTGGAATTCGAAAAATTCTCATGTGCGTAGGAGGGATCTTACAGCACCTGAATTATGATACATATTCGCTAACAAATGCTCTACAGATTCCTGCTACCCGCTTCCCTCAACGTTTCTGATATTGAGCATCTTTTATGCAAAGTCACTCGCTTATCAGGTATTAAATAACTTCTTCCTACCGCTTCTCTTTTCCTACCCGGTTAGGCTGATTATATTATTTGAACGCAAATCAAGGAGCAAACAAAGACTAGGGATGGAAGTGCTAATGTGGGTATTGCGTCCTGAGTTTGGGTTATCTTAGACGCCAATGAGCTATGTCATGATTACGAGTAGAGATAAGGTCGATAGACCCGAATGCTCAAAACCTTCCTGCAATATAAACAATAGTAGAAAGATCTCTAGACCTCATTTACTATTAAACCGTCCCCCCGCCTTTTTCACTATAATCTATAAGAGTATCTATCTCGTGATGTGATATTACCCTGAAACGTGCCTGAAAATGATGAGCCTCTGGAAAACGTTTCCGAAACTACCTTAGCAGATAAGCCTAACCCCACGCTTTGGCCCCGAAAAAGAGAGAGAAAGAAAGAAAGAAAGAAAGAAAACAGTCCCTAGATTTCTCTACTTTCCTTGCGCTGCCAGCAGTAGTCTTTTAGTATCGTGACACCCTAGTTCAGCTCACGCAGCTTTAGCACCCAAAGAAAGTATGATATCGGCCGCGGCGCAGATTGTGTTCTTGCCGTACTCACCTGTTAATGCTTGCCCTGAGGGTAGGCTAGTATGAGCCCGCATAGCATCTTATCAGGAAGCTCGCACAAACAGATACAACAAGAGGATTACCTAATGGGGCGAGTGATTTCCCTCGATAACTGATCACTGACTCCTAGCCCACAGAGTGCCCCAGGCCTCATGTATCATAATATTATTATGCATTTTCACGAACCGCGCGATACCTCATGGAGAGACCCTAAAGAGCTAAAATCTGAGAGGAATAGTCCCTAATAACTTCTCTTTCTACAGGTATCGAATAGTGCAATACTTGTTGTACTATACTGTTTAAGTTTACAAGTCTGGACAAGCTCTGGCGGAAACTTGAGGTTTGCTACGATTACTATTATAGTATCAGATGGATCTCACGCCACTTGATAGCTGTTATTCATAACTTACTCGACTATATACTGCGCTAACGTATAACGAACCCTAGCAAGCCTTGGGGAAAAGTCCGGATACAATATCAACCAGGGGAAATCGAGTCCTCCAAATCACGATCCTTACGAGTAGCTTACGGAAAGTACTATACATCTCTAATATCGCAGTGTAACGTTTAGGTCAGTTAGCACATCCCATCCCCACTCTACTCGTCGAGAGGTGATGTGCCCCGGTAAGCTACCTACATCCTTTCATTCCTAGGCCTCATGTTTTTAGCATATGAGGTTGATAGCTGGGCACTGCCCATGGAAGCATAGGTAATCCTCAATTCCGATTATCTAGCGCGTAACAGTACTGTACAAGGCACAGGGGGTGTTATCGCACACACTACTTTGTGACCTCACCAATTTTCTAATGTTTTTTGCTGGTCAGCCACTTTGGTGTGTGCGAAAACACCCCCTGTGCCTTGTACAGTACACATACTTGTACAGTAGCGTATTCACGAAGGAGGTGAATGCCTGAACCCTCACATCACCGCTTTAAACCACAATGCGTCTGTCCGTCCGTTAGGCTAGCTAGCTGAGCCACGCCAAGCACCGCCTTACTAGATATACACCCGGAGACGGAGAATTCGATACTCGAGCCGGTCAGAGATGCGATATGGTAGATTTCAGACACCAGCCCTACAAATAATTCTGAGTAGTGCATGAATCGGAAGTCTAGCACGAGGTTGTAATACTAAGTTAGGAGATATGGTAGGCATTATTGAGAAGCGTACTTGCCTTAGATAATAAGTACCGGGAGACAAAAGTTCGCAAAATATATGGTAAAAAATCCGTGCCCATATGAGCGCTCATACAATCCCAGTTTCCAGGCACAGTACTTATTGCCTAGGACAAGTTATAATGCTACGATATAACGCCACCACGGCGGTAGAGAGGGTGAAAAGAAGAAGAAAAAGAGGATGCCATGATCCGGGTACCCCTCTAGTATTTCAGTAAAGGACAAAAGCAAAAGCAAGACCACCATACCATACGCCAGAGGCTAGATACCGTATTCCCAAACGACCCAGAAGAAGGAAAAAGAGCAAAATATTTAGCTGAAAGGGTAGATCTAAGTCACTGGTCCAATCCCCCCACCTCCTTCGTCGCCAACTTCTGTAGTGCTTCCCCGACTTCCTTTGCATTCTGGTCTGTAGCCTCGTCGACGACTCCCAACTCACCACCTAATTGTCCGAACATCCAGGCTTCTTTTAGAGAGCGGGTTAACGCCAGCAGGTCCTCTGCTGCGCGGATCTGTGCGTTGTTTGTTAGTCTAAGCAACAGGAGGAAGGAAGTAAGGAAGAGTGGAGATACCATAGAAGAGGCATGGCACTCAATCTGGTACGCTTCCGCGGCCGTAACGGTGCGGTCTTTGCCGTCAACCTGGGTTAATTGGTTAGTCGGTCGAGAAGAAGTTGGTGTAATGATCGAGGAGGAAGGAGGCGAGGTAATACAGAAGCTGACTGAACGATGCTCTCGAAACGTTTCAGAAGAATGTCAAGGTTATTGTTCACCCGGCCTTTCCCAAACCCCCGCAACGGAATCAGTCACACGCGTTCGATAAATATAACTTACTTCAAAGAGGAGGAGGGAACTACAACCTTGAAGCCCAGCCCTAACACCCTGAGTAGGATCACTCATGCTTTAATCTTGTGTGGGGCGATTATGTGTTCGGAAGTGGGATTCGGTCCGCTGTAAATCCAAAGTAGGAGGAAGGGGGGAGAGGATAGAGATGATGGGGGCTCGATGTAGGCTCCTGGTGGGCTCGGGGTGGGTAATAACTGAAGCGAATCAAGTAGATAAGAGGATTCCGTTGGACTACCGGTATCTTATTCGTGGGAGGAACGATCCCTGCCAAGGATTGCAAACACGACTGGGGTTTAGCCCACGATAGGCCAATTACCGAGATGCTGTATCGATGAGATTAGGGTAGTATTCGTGTTCTTCATGATGGGACCTGAAATCCTATGATGCTTGGTGAAGGGTGCGGGACTATTGGGACGATAATTTGATTAGGGTTTTCATATGGGTGTTGATATTACTCGTATGGTTTGAATATGATACCGGTAGGATTTGACTGCAACCATATCGAATATGATGCGGCCGTTTGGTTATAGTACGTACCAAAGGATCGTGTGATAGAGCTTCGGCCCTCTTTACGCACCACAGCCCCAACACTTAATCACCGAAAACTACGGGCTCTTTACTTGCACTGCTTGTACGGTAGCGTAAGGAGCAACACGTAGGTGGTCTATCTATTATTCAAGTACTGATATCAGAGTATATTACTCTCAGGGCCGTGAACTACAAATGCAAGCGGAGCCACGGGTTTGCATCACCAAAAAGCAAAGACACTCAGAATCCCTTTGGTCAGTCAAGAGGATATTATTATGAGGGGGAAGAAAATGAAAAGGGAACACAATAAAAGGACACCAGCACAGCAAGTTCACTACCCCCATCTATCGTACATATTTATTCTATAAGACATACACAGTTAGCTGACGACCCCCATCGACAGTTGCCAAGAAAATGGGAGTACAGGCGTATAAAATACATACCATAAACCGCTTATGGAAGTCCGACCGCAAAAGGTCCTATACGTGCAGTTGGTATTAGTATAAAATGGAGAACAACACATCTCTCAATATATTGAAACATACGTTAACAAATTCCTTCCTCTTATTCTTGTCGTCTGTGCCGCGAGCTTGGTTTTTGAAGATTACATCGTCATCCCACCTATTAATTTGTGTTTAGCGCCCGCGAAATGAAAAAAATGATAATTAATTAAAAAAGAAAAAAGAGAAAAAACTCAGGCTCAACAAACCTTCGCTTTAGCTTGAAATCTGTAGCCGAAGGATTGAGAAGTGGATTTCCACGAGCAATATCGTATTCTTTCTTCTCTTGCTCTTCGACAGCTCGCTCGCGTTCCTGCGATAAATATCAGTTGAAAACTTCCATACGAGAGAATTGGCTATGAGTCATCGTAGCGGTAGCGTACCTCGCGCTCACGTTGTTCAGCCCTCTCCTTCTTGATTTTCTCCAGTTCCCGTAACAATTCAGCAGTCTCATCTTCTTCGTCTTCATCGTCACTAGAATTCCACATACTCAGTAATTCCCCATAAAGACGGATTGTAGAAACGAACCTGTCTTCTTCACTACTATCACTATCACTCTCCCCATCCGAATCCGCATCAATGTCTCTCGTCTCCTCTAGGATTCTCTGTCTCTTTGCTTCCAAGCTGCCTTCCTCTGTCTCACCCCCGGCGTCATCACTATCCCCAGAGCCCCCAATAGCTCTCTTCTGCCCGCTGCCCTCTACCCTCTCGGGAGACTTAGATTCGTTTGCTTCCGGCAGAGGAACTCCCTTTCCCTTCTTAGCAAAATGCGCTGCCTCCGCTTTCAAGAGGTCTGCGCGAAGATCTCGGACTTCGCTGTCTGCGTCACCGCCTTGACCAGGTTTTCGAACCTTTAGCTTTGTATGCGCTGGCAGGAGACGCTGGTGGTACGCTGGTCCCTTGGGAGCTTCTTTTCCGCGGGCAGGATCGAAGGTTGGTCTGCGGTAACAAACATTAGCTAATGTTCCTTATTCCCCATTCTCTGTTCCTCCACTCCCGAGAAAAAACAATAAAAAAAATCGTACCTATGAGCTGTGGTCATCGTGAAAGATTTGTCGTTTTGGTGCTTGGAAAAGAAAAAAAATGGAAAAAATAATAATAGCCTGTGAGGTTGGACGGAAGGGGGGTTGTCGAGATGAGAAGGGTTGCGTTGGGAGAAGTTTCCTGGGGCTAAAAACTGATGCCCGAGTTTGTGGCTCCCGGAGCCCTCAGACGAGTTTCCGCGCCACACCCTATTTTTTTCAGCCGCGTTTTGGAAAGTTTGCCAATAAACAAACCACCACGGCCAGGCCTTGCTCAAACTTATCTTCCAACCCCGCCAACCGACCACAAGCAAGCAAACTCACACTACCAACGATAAATCTCACCTCTGCTGCTTAAGATACGACGAAATGCCGAGGGAGCTAGATCCGACAATTAACGAAAAGAGCTTCATTCTCGATGCGCTAAACCAAAAACTCCGAATTGACGGCCGGGACTTGGATGCCTTTAGAGAGTTGGAGCTTAGCTTCGGAGATGATTATGGGCTCGCAGATGTGCGATTGGGAAAGACCCGGTATGCCCACCCACCTAACTGCTACCCCCCCACATCTAAATTTCAATGCTCAATTGAATGAATAACTAACTGCTGATGTTGATACCATCCCCAGAGTCCTCGCTCGTGTCTCTGCGGAAGTAGTAAAACCCTTCACCGACCGCCCGTTCGAAGGAATCTTCACAATAACAACAGAGCTAGGCCCCATGGCCTCCCCAGCCTTCGAACCCGGCCGGTAACAACAAACTTCCCCTCCCTTCCTCCATCCCTCAATAGCCCACTGATTCCAAACATAGTCAAACTGAACAAGAAGTCCTCCTCTCCCGCCTTATCGAAAAAGCCATCCGTCGCTCAAACGCTCTAGACACCGAATCCCTCTGCATCGTTGCTGGACAGAAGTGCTGGCAAATCCGCGCAGACGTGCACTTCCTCTCCCACGACGGCGCCCTGGTCGACGCCTCGTGCATAGCCGTGGTGGCCGCGCTCCAGCATTTCCGCCGCCCGGACGTCTCGATCGAAGGCGAGAAGGTCACCATTCATACTATGACCGAGCGCGTCCCCGTGCCCCTGTCCATTCTACACGTTCCCATCTGCGTCACTTTCTCATTCTATCTTGACGGCGAAGTGTGCCTTGTCGATGCCACATTGCAGGAGGAGCAGCTGAGGCAGGGGGACATGACGATCACGCTCAACAAGTTTGGTGAACTATGCCAGATTGCGAAGGCCGGTGGATTGGCCATCAATGCATTGATCTTGCTCCGGTGCGCTAAGACCGCGCTGGTCAAGGTTGGGGAGATTGCCGCCATCGTGCAGAGGAGATTAGAGGAGGATGCGGCCGTCAGAGTGCGGAGGGATAATCTATTAGAGAGCAAGGCGGATAATGAGCGGGCTTGATTGGGCCTTGGTTTTGCGGACGCCCACAGCAGTGCTGGGCTGCTCTTCCCACTGATATTGTGACTTTTGGGCGCCTTGTAATGACTTGGTCGGGTGATTGTTTGTGACTAACTCCAGACTGGAGCTATGGTGCTGATTGATCATACACGCTGTCCCAGAAGTGCAAGAAAAGCTCAAAGTATAAGAGGTATCGCTTTCGGCATGCGCTATTAAAAGCCTCACAAGGAATCCCCCCAACCGCCCAATCAGCCAGGTACTCCCATCATAACCCATCACTCGTCGCACTGCCGCCTCCGCGTGGTGTGGGCCCATCTTCGCATCCACTGAATAACCTGTAACAATTTACTAGACTAATTATCTACCATGCCGGACATCCCCCCTTCTCTCCAGAACTATACGACCGCTCGTAAGTATGTAAAATGAAAACCAGAGAAAAAGAAAAAAAGCTAACACGGAATTACCAGCAAATGGAAGAAAAAGAAAACAAAAAACTTAAGCCCAATTGCCACAAAAAAAGCACAATGATATCGAGCATGAGGGAGGTTCTAAAGAACCTAAAGAAGAAAAACCAATGTCTTCGGCAATGCATAAGCAATAAAATCATAAGATAAGAGGTGATAATCGAATGCACGCGCATAGTAATAATCCAGCCAGCACTGTCGACCACCAACGAGTGGGTCTTCGGTATGCAAGAGGTGTCGGGGGGAAGAGAAATTGGGGGGATGGCCCGACTGTTTGTTCATTTATTCAACTTTGCCTTCAGTGACCTCCATCAGGTACTTTACGAACGTCTTTTTGTGAACCTAAACGACTGTCAGTAATATATCTGATGAAGATACCGCGGGTGTTTTCGGGATACATACCACTCCATCAAACTGTCCATCTCGTAATACGCACATATATCTCAACCCCAACTTGGCGAAACATTCATAAACCAACTCCATAGGCGAGTGTCTTTCTAGCGCAACGGGCGCAGGGTCGATGTATGGCGAAAAATATGTTGGGTCTCTTATGGAGTCGTCATCAGATCCTCCGTCTGACCACTCACCCTTAGGCTCCATGCAACACAACTCATCTTGCTCAGGGGATTGTAGATTGTCAAGAGCAAACTCTAAGTCCGGAGCAGGGATAAGGCCAACGAGAATGTTATTTCTAACAATCGGTAGCCCACCATCGAGTTCTCCGACGGCCTGCAGCATCTGTAGTTTTTCGCGAAGTTCGTCGGCAGGAACATAAACCGAGTCCGTGATGTCTATCACTCGTTCCGGTCGTGGCCTCGGTGTGATATCACTAAGCTGGGAAGAAAACACAGGCCGCATTTTCGTATCAAGATATGGATAGGAATTTAAGGCAGTGAGAAGATCCTGGCAATTATTAGCGAAGTATATCTCCAATGGAACAGACGAAAACAAACATAAATGCTTAGGGGTTCGATGGCGTCTGCAGTCCATTTTGACACAAGGACTGCTAACGAGAACGGCAAGACATGATCAAGACTGCCGGTCATTTCGAATAAAATGATAGCAAGTGTTACCGACAGCCTAGTGACCCCGCACATAACTGCGCCTGCGCAAACCTGCATTTTGTTATTCCTGAGAATCAATAGTAGCACAGATTAAGCGACTTACAAGAGCGTATACACCTGGAGTTACACAGGCTGATGGAGCTCCACCAACTGGGCACGAAGCGAATATAGGGGAGTGCGGAAATTTACTGCATCCAACATTAGCCCGCCCAGCCCCAAGACGGACGTAGCCAACTTACTAAACTGCGTATTCCACAGCGAGGCCAACAACGTGTCCCATAATACCGCCAATAACCATGGTGGGTACATAAACTGTGAATCAATTAGCCTTTGTGCATAGATAACGCAAAAATACTCATCTACCTCCGGCGGGAACTTTGGTTCCGAATGTAACAACCCTAGTGGGATTAGTACTAGGCTCAATATCGGAGAAGGGAACATACGTAAGAACACTTTTAATAGCCAAAGCAACCAAAAGGTATAATATAGTACTTGGGATTTCATCGGGCTTCGGGCAAAGTCCGGAGTGATCGGATGGGTTTCCCGAACAAGGGCTCGCAAGCTCAAAGAGGAGCTCACTGACTGCCAGTTTGACGTATCGGTTCCAGTAAGATATCGAGCCAGTGGCAAGAGCGACAAGACTGAGCTCCAGAACCGGATGGGTCTTGATAAATTTGTTTCGTCGGAATGTAGTTGCCCAGAATTTACTCGCCTTAATAAAAAAGGCACCATAAACGCCACCGCACATTCCTAAAAACACGAATGCAAAGAGCTCAAATATATGCCAGTCAGAGGTATACCGAACCTCGAAAAGTACAATCTTATTTGTCCCATACGGATTCAAGAATTTCAACGACAAGGCAGCCACCTAAGGGTATGATATAAGTGATAGTTCTGTAACCATGGGTGACAGGAATCCACTTACAATGCAACAGAAAAAGGTCCTGAACAGGGTCTTTGAAGGAAAATAGTAGCTTTAGAGCGTCAGATGATTTACCGATCATCATACATCACATATAAAAACTTACCTAACTTCCTCAAGACTAAAAAGAACTCCACCAATTGGGGCGCCGAATGCAACCGCAACCCCGCTCGCAGCACTAGCACTCAGAACCTCCCTACGCTTGCCTTTTAAAGTGAGTACATTTACAACTATTGCTCTACGAATTGGTGCGAAGTACCATCGTTGTAGTTATACTTGGAGAATAGACGACAAGCAATATTTCCCACGCAAGTGGCGATGTGAACATACGGCCTATAATGCGTCAGTACCCTGTTCTAGTAGACCGCCTGAATGTGACTGAGCCCACCCTTCCTTCCCCAAACTCAGGCCGGAAGAAACGCTCAAAATCAAGGCGAATACTTTAACCACAAGGGTTTTCAAGCCGAGATACCCCTTCACGAATTTTAATATGGAAACTGGTAGTCAAATTTACTGGAGAGAGAGTATACGTGGAGAACGAATCCAGACAAAATCACTTTGACCTCCGCCACACCACTACCAGCAGCAGAATAGTAAACAGTTGGTGAAGAATTAGCGACCTTCGCTTCAGCAGCGGAGCTTCCACCTGGAATTTGTGAGAGATCTTCGTCTACGGTCTGGATCTGCAGGGCCCCAGGGTAAACTGTGCGAGTAGTCATGGTAAGTAGCGATGAAGCAGTAGCCAGGATCACCGTCAAAGTAACATATGCAATATAGTCAATGTGCTCAGTAGATACTTCAGACTTCGTAATTGCTTGTGACCAAGTCCTCCACATAGGGCAGAACTCATTCGCTATCATATCATCAGCGAATTTCTCTTATCATTCAGCACGGTATACCGACTGGTGTCACTTAAACAGCACTTCTTTTTGCTGAAATACCACCCATCTGCGTAACACCAAGTCTCAGTTCACACTTGCACAACAACCAGAGTAACGGCCGAACGATCACGAGGACTCACTCGTGCAATATCCCTCCTTGTAATCAAACAGGACATTTTCCGTAACATCCACGAAAAAGGCTATGGAGGCTGTCACAAAGCCAATAATCGCAACCAAAATCCATCCTTGGGCGCCGTCGAACCAAGCGTAGACTCTGCCTCGGAAATCCTTGCGAGCCCTCAGGGCCTTCACTCGGTGGGCATCCTTGATCGAGTCTTTGATCCAATCTATGCTAACCGTAAGTTTCCATGCACAATATCATGATTGCCTGAGCCAAATTTAGTCGCCCACAAGTGTTTCCGAGACATACCAGTCGAGGTGAACTATGAGCAAAGGGTTAGTAAACATCTCTCACTTGAGCTTCTACTGGCAAGATACAGACCTGATCATACCAAACACGATCCTCCAAAAATGACTCATTACTCCTATTCTTAAGATCGTAGTTTGATAGGGCTCTGCTCAAACGTTGTGAGAATGAAGGAACTCTGCTAGGACGGTTAGCAATAGGAGAATGTGAGGAGTGATGTCGGGAGAGTCTATGTCGAGGGGTTCCCGGAACCGTTCGATAGTCCCTCGGGTCCCCGGAGCCTGACCCTCCAAGTAAGCTGGACCGCTCGTCTTGCCCAATGTCCCTATCTCCGGAAGAAGCGGAGAGTCTTCGACGATGGCTTCGACTTCTCCTCCCGGCTCTCACATCCCCCTCCGGGGCCTGGCGTTGGCCAGGCATACTTTTGCCGTCGTCGGCCATGATCCAAGCGGAGCGGTAGCAAAAGCCTCACAGCAACTAAACAGCAAGGGCAGTAAGAGGAGCGAAACCACTGTAAACAAACCACGAAACTCAGATAAAATTGTCGAAGGTTCGATGATGAGAGAAGTGCGACAGGAGGGGATCAGAGAAAGGAAGGGAGTAAAGTTCGGCACGCGTGATAGTTATGGCAGATGAGTGGCATCTCGGGGGTGGGAGGAGGGCCCGTCGTCATGAGGCGGATTCCTTGGTCGCACCCAGGCATGGGGGCAGTATAAGCAGGGTGTGTTTGATTTTCGGAACGGGAGACTGCAGCCTCATGACAGCTCCTGTGCCAGATACCGGTAACGGCAGAATTTGTCCACAAGAGTCCAAAACATCACGAACATTTAGATTTCGATAGTTTAAGAATACGCGTTCCCTTCGCCAGTCGTATAGCACAACAACGGTTTTTTGTCTACCGGTGACATTACCGGTACTATGGCTACGGGTACCGTACTTGTTTCTCGGATAAGTACCAGTACTCGTACAAGTACTAGAAGATGAGACAAGGTTTCTTCGCTAGCTAGGTAGCTGTGTGACAATGGCCGTATTTTCAGATACTTATTGCCAGAGACAGGTGCAGGAGAAAATAGTTGGGGTCAGGGTAACCATAGGGGGCTTTTGAGTGGTGCTGTGTTATGATAAACTCATGCCGGCAGTCTAACAAAGGATAGTCCACCCCTGCAAGCCCCCCCCACCCCCCTTCCTCTTTAGCAACATAAATTTGCGAGTGCTTGTTGAGCCGCCAAAAAGCTGGGGGGAGCTTCATTAAATTTTTATGACATAGCACGCAATATCCCGTGTGCCAAGACCCGAGTGAATTAAGTTACCGGTAATATGATGAAACAGAACGTACCCTACCACGAGGGGGGAGGCAGGAAGAGGAGGAGTGGGGAAGGTGGAAGAGAGGGAAGGAGGGTCCACCTCTGCAATGCCTTAATATACCGGCAATAGTTAGGACACTGCTTCTCACCGCCAGTGCTCGCACTAAGGAATCTTTGGCCCAAGTCCGGCCCGTTGGGCGATCCTCAAAAACAAGTGGGGTAAATGTTAAGGGCAGAGTGCATTTTTGTTCTGCATGCATTACGGCCCCGACTAGCGCAATTGCCGCAGGGCATTTCGCTGTCCTACCCTGACATGTAAAGAGGTTGTGCGAGTACTCGAGTACTGTGTGATATCTGTGCCTTCGGATCATCTCTGCCAGTGCTGGCTGTGCTCTATTTCTCATGTCCATAACTACTCGTACACAAGTAACCTTCAGAGCAGAGTGTATAGTACTCGAGTGCAATCAGAGTCTTGGGTTAACTTTGTTATAGCTAGGGATCCGCCGCAATTATCGCACAATACAGGTAGAAGAGCCTATTAAATTTTGGTAAAATAGGCAAATAGACGGGATTTTCAAAACCTTCCCCCTCGCTCAAATTATATTTTCCAATCCCCTGCAAGTTTGTAGCTACGGTAGGGCTCGGGACTGGGTTCGGAAATTCTGCTGCCTACAAGTAACTTGCCTTGCGCACCATAAGTTACTATAAAAGAGGCCGGAAGGAGAGTATAAATAAGCATCGTCTACGGCGCAACCAACTTTTCCCAGTATGGCGTTTGTGGATTACGACAAGATTGTTCTCTTTGGAGACTCGATCACTGAGGCATCATACGAGCAGACGAGGTAAGTTTTAGACTTTTAGTGCACTCAAGAATAATATCAGATTCCGTGAAGCTGACTCTGAGTTGTGTGGATCAGAGGATTCGGATTTGGTGCTGCTCTTACAGATAGTAAGTGCTGGTTTGATACTATCCAGAGCCCCCCTCCCCACCCAAGTTGATCCGTTTTTTCCAGTCTATAGACGAAAAATCGAAGTGATCAACAGAGGATTCAGGTTCGTTTAGCACCGCATACAAGTGGGATACCGGCACTGGTATCTAGATTATTGCTCTCGGGTTTTGCTAAAACGTAGCCTACAATCCTCGGGATACCGTATTGTGCAGCGGGTACAACACTCTTCATGCATTGGAAGTTATCCCGAAGATCATTCCTCCGCCTACCACAACTTCCAGGATAAGACTCATCGTGCGCTTCCCCCCATATTTTTCGTTGTAATGCTTGAAGGTATGCTCGAGACATTTTCTGACCATTGAGGATCAGACCGTCTTCTTTGGCGCAAATGATGCTACACTCTCTGATAGGTCACAACATGTCCCTCTTGATCAGTACGCTGAAAACTTGAAGAGAATTATAAACCATCCTCTACTGGTGGCCCATAGCCCGAAAATCCTTCTCATTATCCCTCCTCCAATCTGCGAGTACCGCACACAAGACCATGATCTTGCAAAAGGAACCGTAGGTGTACAGAGGTTAGCCGCTAATACGAAAATGTACGCCGACGCAGCACTGGAAGTCGGGAAGGCTCTCGGTATCCCAACCGTAAATCTCTGGGAGGCTTTCATGCAGTACGCTGGGGGGTGGGAAGAGGGAAACCCGCTCCCGGGATCAAAGGAGCTCCCAAAGAATGAGAAATTGGGAGAGCTTCTCAGGGATGGTAAGGGTTTCTCCTATGACTTGGCAGAAGAATGATGAAAGAGGCTGAGAACAGCTCATCCCGTACCTGATTGATCTACTGGGCTCGACTAGGGTGGGGTGAACGGTAGTGGAATACCAAAGCTGACTGGACTCCTTAGGGCTTCACTTCAAGCCAGAAGGGTTGGTGCATCACAATCCGGACTGCCCTCGCATTCGCAACATTGCGAGCACAATATGGTTTCCCGCTAACACCTTGCTCAGGTACAAGATTTTGTACGACCTGGTTTTGGAGACCATTCGGGGAAACATTCCTGAGCTTGACCCCGAGAACTTGGAATTCGTATTCCCGCGCCACGAGAATGCTCCAAAATCCAATTTCTACACCTATGGCCAAGCTTGATGTATGGTCACCTCGCAGCCGATTAGCATCTAAGGGTCTAAGGGAAGGATTCTAGACAGGATAAAGACCCGTATCGCTAGTGTCAGCCTTAGTAGTGGCCAGTCGATGTTAGAGCGAGCGGTCGGTCAAAGAAAGCTGTTATCATAAATTTACAATAACGCAGGGTAACAAAACAGTTACCATACCTTTAGCCTATTGTAGAGTGGAGGTGCACATTCAAATATCTCACTCTAAATGAATTTGCTATTGTGATCACTGGTATAGTAGATGCCTTACTTTATACCGGTATTATTACTACAGTAGGATTCAAACAAAATACCGAGCGTTGTTGGGCTAGGACGCATAGTATTCTGGGACTTTAGATCTCTCCGTTAAACTGGGCCGTGGGGTCAGAATAATGCTACCGCGCCGTCCATTACAAGGCGTTCGATTCTAACTGTAGAGGTCAATAATGCTGGCAATTAGACGACAATGAATTACACCACTAGATCGGCAGGGAGTTTTAGCGCATATAGTAACCCCGTAGACCCTCCGTCATGACTCGTGCAAGCGGGAGAGCTGGCAAGGTAAAATATAATATAGTCGGTACCTCTCCTAAAGCCGATTTTGCATCCTATTTCATTCCAAGATCAGATTTGCGGTGAAGCGGTCCCGATATTTCACGCTTGGCCAGAGCGACGGGCTCCTTAACTGCTTGAGCGGGGGTAGCATAAGAAGGAAGGTTGAAGTTATGGTGTTGCACCGTTTCTATTTGCTTACGGTAGGTTAGCTTGCCCTTTTTTCTGGCCACCCGCGTGAATGATTAAATCCAAAGGGAATTTGAGAGGCGCAAAAGCCCCAACTCGCGCCCTTCATCCAACCCTCCCTTCGGACGAATTTTTGAGCTTCCTTCTCCTGACCGGCTGTACCTCCCACGTTTCTTGTCCTGCAGCAGAAATTGCAAGTTAAATCCTTTCCCTGTCTCTGCTATCAAAAACCTAGGAAGAAAAAAGAAAGTAACAAACTAGAAGGAGAATTTCCCCTAGAAAGAACAGAAGCCCGAATCTCCGCCGTCATCATCTGCAATCCTCCCCTCCGTCTTATCGGCATCTCCCCACCTTTGCTTCATAGTTATCTATTACTGGCGCCGTATCATCTCGTGTCCCTTACAAACGCCTTAGTCCAATACCCTTACGGCCCCTATATCTTTGGCTTTGGTCAGAATTGTTGTACTTTACTTTGACACGCTCTTCCGGCCGTTTCACTCTTCATAAAGTCATATTCAGGCATCCCAAACCCAACCCATCGCTCTCTGTCGTGGAAACAATCCGTTCTTCAAGCAATTGCCTACAGTACACCAAAATTCGCTAGGAGTCTTACGGGAACTATCGTACAATCTCGCCTCTTTTCCGTCCAACGGCTTGCTAGCACTTATACAACAAACCACAAGATTACATCGCCGACTGCGGAAGAATATTGCTAGTAAGGAGGCCATTCGGGGGTGAGGTTGCCCTCTGGAACGGGTTGTGCATGTTCTGCTAGAGGATGGATACGTTCAATCATCCTCAGCACATGTGGGGGTTACAAGAACTCCAAGACGAGATCAGGTTGTTAAAAGCTTCCCAGTTCGAGCACGCCGAGCGTCTCACCCAGCACTCCAAGAGACTCAATAGGCTGGAACAACGCCAGGATGAATCGAGGATACGTTCACTCTGGGGCACGCCATCTCCTTTTCCGCCAATGCTTAGTTCCAATTCGTTTGCACAACGTATGCTCACATTTCAGGGTTTCTTATCTGACCCCTCTATTCCTCACCCTCAAAGGTTTTGGCTTTGTCAAGCTGACGTTCGGTTCTTTATTATGCAGAAACAAACAACCCTGAGCCACTGGAAGATTTCAGCGGCTTCGAAGAACACCAGCACAACTTATTGGCGGGGCTACCACTGGATGAGGTCGACGTGCCGAGGAGGGGTGCATCTAGGGCAAATAGTGTACGTTTTGATGACAGCGCTATTCAGAACCACTGGATTCATGATTCTCAAAGTTCGAATGACTATTTCGGTCATCGCAATAGTGGTAGTAGTTTAGGAGGTTTCCCCATGACCGAGAGATCTTCCTCCCATAAGTCTGACCATAAATCTGATGGAAGGCAAAGCTCAATGCGTTCGTATGGCGATAACAGCTCCTTCTTCGAGGGTGAGATCAACGGTGGTGTGCCTTTCAATCCTCCACTTCAGAACCTCGAACTCGATTGCGAGACTCATCGATCTCCCGCCCCACCCTCTGGACCAGCACCAGCCATTATCCGTTGTTGGCCTAACCTTACTCCCTCTTCCACTTCGTTTTTATACGCTGTGGTTTGCACTGGTTCTGTCAAGTCTTTGATTGATATATCATTGATCACTCGGTTTGGGCTACAGGATCAAATCAATAAAGACGCGAGTGGCGAATACAAGATTAACCTATCCTTACACCTCCCCGATGCCACAATTCAACAGCCAACAAGGGGAGGCGGGCAACACAACCTCCCACGGCTCAGCATTCGATTCAGCGTAATGCCCAATCGAAAAGGGGATTGTGGAGAAGGAGACGAAGTAGGAATCTTTCTAGGGAGTGACTTCATGTCAGATCACATGGGTGATGTGCTATTTTCTCAGAGTCAGCTGCTATTGCAAGTGGATGACGGGCGGAAAATGTTTGTTCCTTTCCATCGGCCGGAGGTCCCTGGATATTACTCGGACGTCTGTACAACACACATTGGTGATCACCTCTCAGGGGATCTTCTAAGTACTCTGTTACAAACTGAAGGCCGGCAAGAACAGGACACCTCTTTTATGAAACGTGGTCGGTTCGACGAACCTGATGCACCCGGAATGGCTATAGATCTACAAAGATCTCATGTTCCTGTGTCATCACCGAAGCCCGTACGAGGGCGGAAGGCTTCCGTTATCAGCAGAACAACGATGACCTCCCCTGAATCTTCCTTAGAACCTGATGACACGCCAAGAAAGTATACCAGTGTTAGGAGGAACAGCATATGCTCAGTTGGAAGTGGCATGGAGAAGAAAAGGAAGGAAGACCGGAAGGGGGAATGTGGGGTCAGGCTTGATCTAGCTGATGATGTTGGGGCATCTTCAAATGAAGAAGAGGATGGGAAGGGCTCATATTATGCTGAGCGCAGGACTAGGAGTGATGGGGAAGGGGGAGGCTCGTGGAGTTCAAGTGGTGTCAAGTCGGGAGAAGCGACAACTGGGAATACGAAGGAGGGAGGGCCTGTTTGGGATTCTTGGAGAAAAGTAACTATTCAAGGAAGAGATGACAGCGGGACGGGAACAGCCAAGACATCTCGGGCATCTTCCCGTGGAATGAAGGTTTTACGCACATCAAAATCGTCCTCCCTGTCTGAGGCGAGAGCCAATCATCAAACAGAAGATGCCTCCGGCGGGAACAGTTCGGCGGAGCTCGATAATGCTCCCCCCGCCGTTAGCCCCATGCCTCGTCCCCCAGGGGGGGGCTTTTCTAGGACTGATTCATCATTGAGCGCTGGAGCGAGTGGAAGCTGGGATAAGACGATCAGCCGTCCTCAACGCAGGGTTAGCTCGGCGGAGGCGGGAAACTCTTTCCCTAAAGCAGGGTCGATTCACCCTCCCAAAGCCAAGTCAACAAACGTGGTTGGAGGAGCTTCGGCTTTCCATTGGATGACTCCAAAGACATCTGCCCAGACCACAGCTGAATAGACAACAATAGAATGGCAACAGGCCTAAATTATCAGAATGGGCCAAAGGTTTTTTTTTTAAAGGGAAAATCTCTTAGAGCGGCTTCTTCAAATTTAAGTATTTGTAGTTTTTTTTTCTTTTCACTTTTGCTTCAGATGGCTTTCGGGTTTTTCTTCCCAATGTGCTCTTGAATTCATTATTAGAAGGCCTTCATGGAAAATCACTTGCTGTATTTAGTTGTACTTTGCAGGGTTTCGCAGGTGGCTGGAGGGGTTATATCTGACTATTGTTTTTTATATCGTTTTTGTTGATATCCCCCGATGATATTCATATCTGGAGAGGAGGAGTGGGGGTGGGGGTGGTGGTCGGTGGTCGGGGTGGATGATTCTCCTGTGGTTTTTCGTGAGAAGGGAACCTAAGGGGCTCAGAGCGAAGAATGAACCAGAACCAAATGATACATTAGTCAACCACTTTCCACAATCCGAACTTGTGCTTCCCAACGGAATATCTAGAAGGCTATTTATTTGCACACTAGGACAAAGCACCATAGACCGATAATAAGAATTCGCCGCCAACCCACTCAGTAACAATTTACGGCCGTTACAAAAGCGACTGAAGCGTAAACGTCGTCGACTCCTTCGACTCCTTCACCAACCCCGCCATCTCCCGGAACCTACAACCGCATTAGCAAACACCCCCCGCTTTCACAAACACCCACACAAGCTATAATATCATATTATAATACTCACTCAGAAATTTTAGCATCCCCCATAACCTCATACATCCAACTCTCACTCGTCGTGACCACCGCACCCTCGCGCCGCATCCTCTCCAGCGCAACAGGCACCTCCTGCCGATTACAACTCGACACCCCATCCGCAATGACGTAAACCCCGTGCCCCGCGGCCAACAAGTCCAGACAAGTCTGCAGCACGCATATGTGGCTCTCTATCCCGATCAGCGCGACGGACTTCTTGCCATTGCCGCTATCCTCGTCGAGGCGCGCGCGGAGCTCGGGGGTCATCATGCTGAAGAGAGATTTATCCAAGATTTTGGTGTTTGTTAGGAGTGGGTGGAGTTCTGGCACTAGGGGGCCGAGTTTCGAGGATAGTTGGGTTGTGGCGTAGGTTGGGATTTGGAGGATTTGGCCTAATTTTTTTTCCCGGAGGTGGTGACGGTTAGTAGGAGGGGAGGGGATAGATGGAGGGCGAGAACGAACTAGCTTTTAGAAGTTTTTGGGCGGTTAGGACGCTGGTTTTTGTTAGTTAGATAGATGAATGGATAAATAGATGAAGAGAGGAGAAACCATCTATCAAAGCCATATATCGCCGTGCGGAATTTCTCCTGGAGGTCGCAGACACTAATCGTAGATCACATCACAGCTTAAGTATTAGAATTTGATCATTGTGATGATGTATAATGTATATTTGAATTTCCCCCAGAATTGTTGGAGGGTTGAGGGGGTGAGGTGGGGGGGTAGGAGTATACAAGAGTACTGGATTATCTATCGTATGATATCTTTGATTAGTATCTACAGTTACATACTGGCAGACAGACGGGCGATGGTTGCGGTAAGTTATACTTATTCTCCCGCGTAGAACCATTGTGTCGATTCTGAAAAAAAGAAAGGGAAAAAAAAGGAGGGGTATTATAATTGTAATTGCGATTGTGTATATACTCGTTGAATTCTTGTATATACGGTACGATACGAGACTTGGAATGGAAAGTCTGGGGTTGGGTTGGGTTGAGTGGGGGGGTCTGGGGTTTGTTTGGGATGGGGGGCGGTTTATGGTCTAAATTAGGGCTCGATAAAAGTGCGGGAACTGGCTCGGACCTTGGGGGACGGAACGGTTGTCTCGTCTACCGGTAGTTGCAGTCGGTTATCCATCCATCCACGTGCTCTTATGCCCTTAAGGCGGGTAAAGGGCATAAGTTACCGGGGCCAGGGTCATCCTTGATCTCAAAGGATTACGTAATTGGTATTTGCATCATATCTCACACGATGTAAACTAAAATAGAATAGAATGGTATAATCAAAGGACCTCACATAATACGAGTGAGTTGAGACTTTAAACTACTAAGAGCTCATCCCACTCTTTACACGAAGCTTCCTCTCAGACAAATCCCCCAAAAAAGCTCCCCCGTGTCCCCACCCTCTCCAGAAACTTGAACTCACCCTTATCCAGCAGGTAAAAGTACCCCTACACCAAGGAGTTGATGGCTGTCTTCCTCAACAGAGTCTGCACGTCCGGGTGAGCGAACTCCTTGTACTTTGCATTGTTTCGCGGGTGGCCTGGAGGGGCTATATCTGACCATTGCTATTTTATATCGTTTTTGTTGATATTTCCCGACAATATACATATCTAGAGAGGAGGAATGGTGGTAAGAGAGGGGGTGCATGATTCGTCTGTGGTTTTTCGTGAGAGGAGAGCCTAAGAGGAGCTCGGGGCGAAGGATGAATTAGAACCAAAGGATGCATGAGCAGCCACTGTTGGAAATTGTGCTTGCGCTCTTGTGTTATCAGTGGTCACGAGTGACACTCCGTGACTACTTGCTTCTCCCACCTATTCCTACACCAACTTCTTGGCTACGCTTTCTTCTGCCTTTGTTCTTCTCCTTCTTTCCTTTCTTATCCTTTCAAAAGCAATGCAAATTACTCGCTTGCTTTGGTCACACTCCCCGCTCACTCCCTCGTGATACTACTCAACAACCACCTTCCACAATCTGGGCTTGGGCTTCCCAAGGGAATATCCAGAAGGCTATTTATTTGGACACTACTAGCCCAAAGTACCATAGACCGATAAATAAGAATTCGCCGCCAACCCACTCAGTAACCATTTACGACCATTTTCAAAAACGGCTGAAGCGCCAACGCTGTCGACTTCACCAACTCCTTCACTAACCCCTCCACCAGCAGGAACCTTCAACCACATCAGCTAATAGTCTACAACCACATCAGCTGACATTCCTCCTTTTCAAGAGCATCCATACAAGCTATATTACTCACTCAGAAATATTAGCATCCCGCGTAATCTCATGCATCGAACTTTCACTAGTAGTGACCACCGCACCCTCCCGCCGCATCCTCTCCAAGGCAACAGGCACCTCCTGCTGACTGCAACTCGACACCCCATCCACAATGGCGTAAACCCCGAGCCCCGGGGCCGGCAGGTCAAGACAGGCTTGCGGCACGCATATGTGGCTCTCTATCTCGACTAGCACAACGGACTCCATCTTGCTGTCTCTGTTGAGGCGCGGGCGGAGCTCAGGAATCGTCGTGCGAAAGAGCGACTTATCTAGGATTCTGGTGTGTATCAATAGTGGGTGGAGCTCGGGGACTAGGGAGCCGAGCCTTGAGGAGAGTTGAGTTGTGGCGTACGTTGGGATTTGGAGAATTATGCCTAATTTTTTCCTGAAGGAAGTAAGTAGGAGGAGGAGTGGAGGCATAGATGAGGAGGACGAACTAGCTTTTGGAAGGGTTTAGGCAGTTGAAAGGGAGATTTTTGTTAGTTAGTTGAATAGATTGAGGGATGGATTGGTGGACGGAGGGAGAGGAACAATTTATCAAAGCAGTATATGGTCTTTAGTTTTGAAAGTGTGAGGTTATCACCAGCAGTTAAAGGCGGCTTCTCTAGAAAGGGGTGAAAGTCGAACTGGGGCTGGGGATGCACTAGGGTAATTTTAGTATACTCTGAAGCTAGTAATTGCTAGCCAAGGCTTACTGTATAATCTTTCCTTCTTTACTAAACTCACTCATCAAGTGCTAAGAAACTTAAGCAATTGACCTTCTTGAACCACTTTTGAATAAATATTGCACAGCACATAAAAACACCTTTGACTCTTCACTTGTCCAATCCCTTGAAGCCTAATTTGAAAAACTATTTCTGTTCAGCTTTCTTGTTAGCAAAATGAAAATACAGTAGAATGGGCATTTGATAATACATTAGAGGGAAAGTATTGTCTGCCCTCCCTTATCCTAATGATGGTAATACAAGAAAGAGCAATTACAATATTAAGAGTTCAAACTATGAGTCTCTAATTTAGGAGGATTACACCCAATAGTGTCAAAGAACAAAAATGTACAAGTACCTCTATTGCTATCAAACTCAATACTTAATAATAGAGATATAATTGCCAACTCTCTAGACTCAGTAAAAACAATAGTATACAGAGTATTCCAAGCATAATTACTAACTCTGGAGACATAGCAGAAGTAGCACTACTTTCAATAGGGCGAAATAAATTAAAATATCATCTTAGAAATTCAGAGTATTTTATAAGCATAGTAGAAAATCCAACTACCAAAGTGAATATCTTTGTACACTAACTATAATACACAAGCTTATAGACTACAGTAGTAAGAGTATAAATACTAATAATCTGATCTACTTTATCAGGCAGAAAAATCTAGATTTGGTGATTAATATTCTTACTCTATAAGATACAAAAAGAGTACTAGTAAGATTATTGGTGGCGTTCTGGGTCCAGACTATGACATAATTAAACTTTTCTTATTTAGTCCAATTGGGAATATCAGCAGGATACTTGCAAAATAGTATATTGCTAAAAAAATATCATAATAGTCTATAGAATATGAATATACACTGCTTGAATATATTAGATTTTACAAGTCAGATATGTTTTTCTAATCCTCTGCCACCAGCACATCTTTTTTCATAGAACTTATATAATTTGACACCTATATTTTCATAATACTATTAGAAATCATGCACTTTAGAGTTTTTAAAAACAAGTTATCAGCTTACTTTCTTACTCTAATACTGCTCTCTAGTGTAAAGAATATATGTCAGTAGCTATTTGGTAATACAGTCAGTAGTCAGAAGTGTTCGTGAAACCGCTTACTAAGCAACCTCGCCAAAAAAAAAAAAAGCCACATCACCGAATTGATTGCAAGCGTGACTCTTTACACAACAGCCCGATCATAACACAATACCCTGACCACAAATTATTTCCAATGGTTAACCGCACCGGATTTGCAAAGTCTATGGCAAAAAAAAAAAAACCGAACCCTGAAGACCACCCGAAGAGAAATGTCAAATATTGAAAAGGGCATGATAATTGCCTTTTTCTACTGCCTCCGGCACATTACCCTTGTTGCTCAAATTATTGGAAGACCATGGACAACAATTAAAAGCTTCCTTGTTCGAGCATGTGAGCGCCAATCACTGGATAACCTTCCTCGCCCCGGTCGCACACCTGTTCTCAGTGAGCGACAGCGTTGCACAATTATCCGGCAAGCCAAGTCCAACCGCTCAATGACCAGATCTGACTTCCGGGATAAATACGCACCCGGTATCTCACTTGCTACAGGTAACAAAAAATACCCCAGAGTTCCCGTACTACCCTGAGTGATAGAATATGATTGCAGTTGCCAGTTACTAACATGAATCAATAGTGGATAGAGTACTCAGAGAAGCCAATGTCAAGAAATGGCTAGCCAAATCAAGACCCAGACTCAAACCTGATCATGTTGCTAAGAGATTGAGGTGGGCTACAGCTCATAGAGATTGGACTGTGGAGGATTTTGAGAGAGTGATATGGAGTGATGAGTGCAGTGTGGAGAAATCTAGGGATTCAAGGCAATACTGGGTGTTTAGAGAACCTAGTGAGAAGTGGCTGGCAGATTGCATTCACCCAAAGGAAAAGGATAAGGGAATTTCGCTTATGGTATGGGGGTGCATTTGGGGTAAGAGAAAAGGTCCTTTAGTACCTATTACTCAGAATATCAACAAGACCAGGTATATTAGACTCTTAAGGAGGGATCTTTTTCCTGTTATTGATCAAATGATTTTCTTTGGTATGCACCAACTTGAAGATATCCTTTTTCAGCAAGACAATGCTCCTGTTCACGAGGCTTACAATGTTATGGATTGGTTGGAGAGATATTCTATTGCAGTTGTGGATCACCCCTCTTACTCCCCTGATTTAAATCCTATTGAACATGTATGAGTTGAGCTTAAAAAGCGACTACATCAGCAGTATCCAAGGATAGCAGATATCCCAGGAGGAAAAGAAGCTGTTAGGAGGAGACTTGCACAAGTATTACCTTTGGTATGGGAGACAATTCCTGAGGAGTTTTTTGAAAAATTGTGGAAATCAATGCCTGGTAGAGTAGCTGCAGTGTTGGAGGCAAGGGGAGGTTATACAAGGTATTAACTAGTCTTATGTATTTAATTTATAGAGGGGGGTGATGGCTGTCGC
>Ga0307507_10004079_pt1 | contig 26697 bp, 31 predicted proteins | sample 7_EM_MG_FD_207223 | JGI IMG/M metagenome (GOLD analysis project Ga0307507, IMG submission 207223) | Populus trichocarpa ectomycorrhiza microbial communities from riparian zone in the Pacific Northwest, United States - 7_EM | ecosystem: Host-associated > Plants > Roots > Unclassified | place...
TTTTTACGAGTATAATAATATACGAATAGATGGATGTATTGGGGAGGGGGGAGTATGCGTTGGGATCGTAACTACGCGGTTTTGGGGGAAGAATATCGTTGGATTTGGTTTTTGGAGTTTGGGGATTTATACATAGTTCATCACTCGGAGGGGTTTGTTTTTTGTTCGTCTCTTTCGACTTGTCGGTATCATTCACATCTGTCGGAAGGGAAGAGGGATATGAGGATTAAAACTATACTACCGTACCATATCACACCATAATAAATGCTTTGGAACAAAGGAGATATAAAAAAAGACAAGACAGACCACCGCCAACAAAACTAATACAAGCTCAACCACAGATGATAAAAAGGAGGGGAAAAAAAATAATTAGGAATTGATCCTCAAGATATGTACCGCCCACCACGAATCAGTCAATCAATCAATGACCCATATAATTTATACTCCAATCTACATGAATCAAAAAGGAAAAATGAGGAGAGGGAGGGAGAAAAAAGAGATAAAAAGTAGAGATATTGCTGTTGCTAGAAAAGAAACAAAGGAAAGGCTTTTGATAATCCACTTCTTAGGATGCCTCACGCGGTACCGGTAGCAAATCTTCTAGGCTGGTACTCAGCTTCGTCCTCGCTATCGTCACCGCTATCCTTACGCTTCCTGCCCAACACTCGACTCCCTCCACCACGCCCCTCAATCTGCAATCGCTCCATGTCACGATCCTTGGCCTCCTGAGCAGATAATAAGCTATTGTAGAAATCGCGGACTTTATCATGCGCCATGACCTTGCTCTTGTCGAAGCGGAGGACTTGAAGACCCTCTTGACATGTAGCTCTGCTGAGAGCGACATATGCTTGGCCCTTTTCAAACACCTTGCCTAGGTCCACTTTAACTCTCTCCAAAGTCTGGCCTTGAGCTTTGTGGATTGAGAGGGCCCATGCTAGGATTAGTGGTATTTGGATACGCTGCGCTTGTACCTCGCCGTTGGGAAGCTCAACTTTCCAAACCTCGGGCTGGACCAGGAGTTGTCGGCTTGTGCCATCTGGAAGAGCGAATTGGACGAGTGGATATTTATTTGCAGTGGTGATAGGCCCCGTTGCCTTCACGTCCTCTTTCCCCGAGGGTCGGTTGTCTGCTCCATGTTCGAGCTCTGCCATTGTTGCTTCAAGGCTCTCTGGATCCTCGCGATACACGTCAAAGTCACCCTCACTCATGAAGCTGACAACGCGACCGAGTGAGCCATTAACAAGAGTCTCGTCTTGATTTTTGATCAACATCACTTGAGAGTTGACCTTGAGCTCAATCCTCTGGGGAGCCATACAGTTGCTAAGAAGCTTGTCTCGTATGTTCTTGTCCTCAACCGACCCATTATCCAGAGCTTCAAACACACGGCTCTGACCGCTAATTTGCCGCATCTTGTGGAAGTTGGCTGCATCAACTTCGTGACGCGTGGGAAACCTAAACAATGTCAATCATAATGCACAATTGAACCTATAATTATAGGACCCTTACAACTCAGTAGCCTCTATACCGTCGGTGTATGATAAAGGACGGCCAAGCTTCTCGAAAAATCCCACAGAGGAGACCGACAGATGGCCAAGTCTCATTTCGTTCAAAATATTGGCAAATTCTGCGCCGGGCATCCATGAGCTACCAAACACAATTGAGGAATTGAGTGGAAACTTACCGGGATCTCGCTGTCGAAAGACTTGGGTGAGCCCGATGGTATGCACGATCGTGGTGGGCCAACTATTAGCATCGAATGCAAATTTTGCCATTTTCCCTGAACACGGCACGGGAGGAAGTTGGAAGAAATCCCCAGTTATCACCACTTGAATACCCCCGAAAGGGGTAGTCTTCTGATTCCTTACTTCACGGGCGATACGCTCAAGCTTGTCGAACAGATCGCCATCAACCATAGATATCTCATCAATGACAAGCACCCTTGTGCGCAGCCATCGAGCCCTAGCTTTTTGATTCTTCCGGACCTTTTTGACCAGCTCCTCGGCAGACTCTTTTCCGAGTCCGATACCAGCAAAGCTGTGGAGAGTAACACCGCCAATGTTGCAAGCCGCAAGACCAGTTGAAGCCGTTACGGCAACGGCATCTCTAGCATCTCTGTTCTTTTCCCGCAGCGCGGCAATGACCTCTCGTAATAGAACGGATTTACCCGTACCTATATGCAAATGTTAGCCCTGACACTGAGGACACTAAGTTATCCGTGAATGGAGAGGCAAAATGATATAGGAGGGCCAAAATAGGTATCAACTGACCAGCTGAACCAGTAAAAAATATGCCCTTCCCGCCACCCTCTAGCACGATATCGAGAACATGCTTCTGCTCATCACTAAGCTTCAACTTCCGCCGCACGGTTACTCTAGCTTTGGCTGGAGCAGCATCCGTGGCCGACGAGGTAGAGTAGGCGCGCTTCTGCTCAAGCCTCTTTCTGTTAGCCTTCTTCACATCGGACGCTGTCATATCCCATAAGTGCTCTTGTCTCTTCGACCGAGCTGGCTGATTTGGAGTCACGATATTTGAATTACTCGCAACCCCTCTACTACCGTCCCTATCGCCCCAGGGCAAATATCTCCGCTTTTTTGGCCGGTGAGCCTCCTCGGTGACTTCCTCAGGATCCTCCTCAATCACCATAGGTCGTCCCGCAGAACCACGAAGCATAGCACCACCGGGCTTCGCAAAATGTTCAGCAGGCGAGGAGGACCAATCGACTGGAGCACTGCTGCTAGGGGTACCTCCATAATGAATATCTCCCGAGATTGCCCCCGGAGGCGGTAGATTCATTCCCTGAATTGGAAGTGAGGGTGCCCCCGCACTAGCAGTGGATGGTGCAGTGGTTATTGTGATCGAATCGTCAAAGTTAAGGTCGCCATCACTCTCAAAGTCATCCTCATTGAAGTAGACAGCATCATGAAGTGCCGATAGTGAAGAGGCGGATTGTGACTGGAAGTACCGCGACTGCTGCGAGACGGGGTCCGCAGGTGGCTCGTTTTCTACAAACGCGGTGGCATTGCTTAACGCACGAATCACCGACTCCTTCGCTTTATGGGTTTGGCACGGGTTCTCTCGAGGGGGAGCTGGCACCGTACCGGCGGTACGATTCGAGTTATAGCTATCCAAAGGTTTCGGAGCTTTTCCTGATTGGAGACCTTTCGAAGGTTGACGAGAAGCGATAGTGGTCTGGACAGAAGTTTGAAATTGGTTCCTCTTTGATGAAGGGGGAGGTGGCGGAAGTTCAGAAAACATGTTTCTGCAGTAGCGGGAGGATGATGAGCAACGGGATTGTTGCAGTGGAGGGAGGTGGTGAGAAGTGAGCAGTGACCAGAAGGGGGAGCAAATAGGGAGGGGAGGGTCCAGGCGAGGAAAGGAAAGGGTCGACGGTCGTCGTCGAGTCCAACAACGCAGCATTCACCACACGCAATTGAGGGTATTCTTGGAGAAGAGCGAGTAATAAGAGGAGCGCAGTGAGGGGGACACGTTCCGTAACCAGTGGGGTGGCCGTTAGCATTGGGTCGTGATTGCTTGATTGTTGCTGTGGAGGTTTTTTTATTATTATTCTCTAGTGTAGATTTTTTTTCAATTTTTTTTTCACAATGGCAACGCGACGATAACGTTACTGTAAACAATGTATGGCTAAATCCACGGGCATTCCTGCTGTCAGCCCTCGTAGGCAAAATCTACCCTCTTTTTCAGTTCAATGATTGAGCACCGGTGACCTCTACTCCTATGCCCTATAAGCACTATCGCCATACAATCCCATCTATCAATGCGAGTGCTTTGGAGACGTGTCGGCTTAATCATTGCATCGAATTACCATACATACGGTACTGTTCTCGTATCGAAGGGTCACCTCGCGTCACCATCTCAGCCCTTAAGAAGGGAGTGGCTAACGTTAGATTATATCGTAATCAGATCCGTGATTCTTGTTCTTGTATTACTATACTTGGAAGCCATTAAAACCCGGAAAAATATTTCTGCTGACCCCATACAATCCTCTACAGAGACAGCCGTTATGTTTTCCGGATTTTGGTCAACTCCACCGAGTACAATGGCAGCGGTGTTACTCGTACCGGTAGTGGGATGATGGTAGCCCTTTAAGATGCATTCGCAGTGCAAATATTTAAGCATCTGGGCACGATATCGTCAAACACTGCACTCGCCCTCTACAATACTGTAAGGACACTATATTATCATAGTCGTAGTTTATTGTGTTGGAAAATTGAGCACCAGCACTCTATTTGATTTCCAAGGCTTTTTTGAGGGGGTGATCTCGGGTGTCGGGGTTTTAATCTCACCAGGAGTAGGGTCGATACTCTATCATACGGCATAGTATCATAATATCATATCACTGTAGTCACTTGTAGCCCCACCGCGAGTCTAATCGATAGGATACAAGTGCCAGCGCGAGTGCCCAACAGAAAGTTAGTGAGCGGTTAATTTAAGTTAACCCCCGGAATAATTTCCATCTCGCATCCACATCGCATGGCATGCACAAAAACACCTTCCCCGGCACTCATGCCATTGGGGGGGGGGGGGGGGTTTTTGGGGGAGTTAGTGGATGGTATAGTATTATAAACTTGGGTTAACCCGGGAAACGACCCTGTATTGTGCAGTACGAAAGCATCTCCCCGAGTGCTTTATATCGTACCCGCGCGATAGGACAGATCTATTGATGCGTGTAGGGAACACAACAAATTCCTTCATAAGATGGACCCTCAACTACATACGCAGGAACAAAAGTCGCAACGCTGCTAAGTTAATATCGGAAACAAAAAGCTGTAAAAAAATAAAAATAAGAAAACTCCTAAACCTTGGCAGATCGGGCGGAAGCGAGATGCCCTGCGCTAGACTCGTTAAAGGGGGAGGACGGAAAAAGAAAAAAGAACAGAGAAAAGGGAATGGAAAGGCAAACAATCTCACAAAGGGACCTTGCTGGTAATCAACCACCGGTAACTTATCCTCCAAACATCTTCCACCCTCTCCCTCTCTCTCCCTCTCTCTCCTTGTTTCCTGGCCTCTTCCCCTCTTTTTGGTCGCTTGCGAGAGTCACTCCTTCGTTGTTTATTTATTTTGGATTCGGTTTGGTCTGTCTATCCAGAACTGCGTGTTCGGGAAAATAGCTTTACAAAAGCACTCTGATGACGTCCCGGCCAACCCCAATTCCTAGTCCTCCGGGTACCCCGCGAATTCATCCGCCTACGCCTACTGAACTTTCGGAAGGGCTTGGGATTGACGGCCTGCCCTTGTCACGAAACTCTTCCTTTGATTCAAACGCTCTTTCACCCTTGGACAATCGCCCTCCTTCTCTGGGATTCTCTTCCTCACCTGCTGCTTCAACCCCACCAAATGGATCTGCCGCCGTCGCAGCACGGGGGGGCTCTGGGAATCCTGGCCCTTTCAATTTTCAACCCATGATAGCCTCTAAATCACCACCTGTTCCTAAACCTGTACACATACCCTTCTTCTCCTTTTCAATTTTTTTTTGTTTTTTTTTGTTGTTCCTCCTAGCCTGCGACGTGGTCAACTATCCTAACGTTAGTCTTCATGCCAACAATAGAACCAAAGGCGTGGACACAGATACAAACATTCATCTATTTCGCACCAAATATTCCTGGAGCCCCCGGCCCGGGCGCCCCTCGCTCTCCCGGCCAGTCTGCCAATTCCTACTAGGAAGGAGTTGATACGTTCAATATCCCCCGAACAGCGTACACGGTTACTATGGTGCCTCTGCCATCTTTGTGCAGCTGGGTTCACTTTGTACAGTGCTCAGGGTTCATTGGCGCTGACAGCATTGAGCCATTTGATCATGTTCGATGCCCTAGGAGCTAGCTTGTGTGTTGCTGTGGATGTATTATCAAACTTTGAGGTCTGGGGGAGGAGCAGCATTAGGCATCCATTTGGGTAAGACAGACAATCTTGCATTCACCCCGGTAAGAATATTCGGCTACTAAGACGTGATCGTGGAACTGCAGTTTGGAAAGAGCTGAAGTTCTCGCTGGGTTTGCTATGTCCGTATTCTTGCTCTTCATGGGTTTCGACATCATATCACATACTACTGAGCACCTGGTAGAGGGACTTTATGAAGGAAGTGGAGGACATGATGGAGCTGTCGAGCATGAGGTGCACGCCCATGAAGCACACATGCACCATGCACGAGTTTCTCCTGGAAGTGTGGACCTGGCGGCACTCGCAGCACTGATTTCGACTTGCATCTCTGCAATCCTTCTCGGGAATCATGCTAGGATAGGCAAAGGTAACATATACCCCCTCAGACCTACCACGGTTAGCGAAATACAATGAATATACAAGCTGACTCCCCACCCAGCCATGCGTTTTGCTGCTCTTGAATCTCTGCCCTCGATTCTTTCTAACCCCTCTCACTTCCTTACCATTTTCTGCTCATTCATCCTCCTTCTCATCCCACTTGTTTCCATCCACATGTCCGCCTGGCTTGACCGTGCTCTTGCACTATCTATGGCGCTCTGCATGATTGTTATCGGAGTCCGGCTTGTCAAGACGCTTGGCTCAATGTTGTTGATGTCTTATGGCGGTAAGGGTGTGTCAGACGTTGTGCGAGAGATTGAGGAAGACACAGCCATCACCGGGATCCAAGAGGCAAGATTCTGGCAAGTCCACCATGGACTTTGCATGGCAAATCTTAAAGTAAACGTGAGTGGATCAATTATTGGAGAGAATGGTGAACTGAGAGTTAGGGAGAGAATCACAAGGTTAGTCAGAGATCGCCTCGGTGGTGGGTATGGAAAGGGAGCACAGAGGTGGGAGGTTTCTGTCGCTCTGCACTCTACGGGATAATTTCGCATTGACCGGTTGCGTTTGCTTTTTTTCTTTCTACGAGTAATGTCGCCTACACTGTTTATAATCAAAAATTTTGGATAACGGGCAAGCATTTACACTTTTTATACATGTTGGGTGTGCTCTTTCCCCCAATACTCTATTGAAATTCCTGGCTGGCTTGCCTCATACTATTTCACTCGTTTTCTAGCTGCAGCCGGGTAACAGCTGCGCAGTGAATTAATTCATCTACTTGATTGGACAACCCACACAAACTTTGTCGCGCAAGTTGGAAGTATTATATATTATGGTCCGAATGCAGGGTATTGTACTACTAGCAGATGGCTCGCAGGACGGTGGCCTACCGCGCATACACGTGCATAGGGACAGAGTGAGATCCTTGGCATCTCGAACCAGAGCTCGCGCAGTACGGTACTCGAGGATGTGCTACCAGTAGTACAGGTACTGTATTTTCTTACTCGCGCGGCCGAATTGAAGCCGGACACTTAAGGTGGCAACACCCATACAAAATGTCCGGCTTCAATTCGGCCGCGCCAGTATTGACCCAGAACCTGGAACTGGTAGGACTCCATAACTACCGTATTAGCAAGCTTTGCGCCTAGTAAAACCAAGTTTGATCCAAGTTATCGTGGACCACAGGTATTCAAGGACTGACGCGCAAGGCCTCCGTCCACCCCAAAGTTGCGGCTCAACCTAGAAGTAGGGTTAGGGTTAAGGGATCAAACCATTTACTAGGGAACGATGATAACTGGAAATGACGTATTATACCGTCATCACTGACTTCATTTCAACCAACTTCTAAATTGAGAAGCAAAAATGCGGTAATCTGTGATACTCTATCAGACTTGAAAATATTGCCTCCCTTACCAAACTACTCGGGGCACTTTCTGGTAGTCCTAGTTACCTGAAAGGCCTAGAGTGCGGAATTTTGTAATTAGCACAGGTACGGCATCTCACCGTTGTAAGTATGCTAATATTCTCATACCAGTGCTGCTGTAGTACTAGTAATTCACGATTTGTGATTCTAAAACCTTACTGTCCCACACTACGGGGGGAGTGATGTGGTGACGGTTATAATTGAGGAGGAGGAGGAGGAGGAGGGGATATTGGTATATACCAGTACTGCGGGAGAACTAGGCGTTGAGAATGGCTGGTACTGTACGAGTACTATAGTCTACTCGAATTAGGAGGGATCAGACGGTTGCAGAAACCGAGAAAAAGCGATTCTAGGAATCAAGGAAGGGGAACACTCGAGTAGATATGATTACTGGGGACAGAGCTTACGTCTTCTCTCACCCCACCCTCCCTCCCCATAGTCTACCATCCCGCCACAGGTACAGTAAACTACTCGAGTATATATTGCTCCTCGCCTGCTCCTCCTCCTCTGTCTCTTCAATCTCATATTTACGTTCATCATCACCAGAGAGAAAACAGCCAGCTCATCACTCACCGTGGAAGAAAAAAAAACTATCCGTATCACCACCGCTCAAGTTTGTTTGCTTCTCTCTTTTTTTCTTTTTTTTTTGAACCTCAACTATGGAGACTGTAACTAGCGCAGTCCAGCGGGTCATTTTCGGGGACAGAGCTACTCGTGACGATAATACCCAGTCGGTTGGTAGAAGCACTGGAGGGCCCAGCACAACCATCGACGAACCTCATCACTCCCGCGAGACCGCTACCGACTCCAACCCTAATCGTCATTCTATGGGTGCCCCAGAACATGTCACCTCCTCCCCGGGCAACCAGCGTGATAAGGGCGAGTTGAGTACTGGTTCTACAGATTATAATCCCAGAAGCACTGCAGGGACCAGCACAACCATCGGCGAACCTCATCACTCCCGGGAGACTGCTACCGACTCCAATCCTAATCGTCATTCCACGGGTTCCTCAGAACATGTCACCTTCGCCCCGTGCGATCAGGATGATAAGGGCGAGTTGAGTACCGGTTCTGCAGATTATAATCCCAATTCCTCAGCTTTCAGCGAGGATCTACCCAAGGCCGCGGATCGTAACCCCAACAGCTCGTTCATCGGCCACACGGATAATGTCAGCAGTCTTGGTGGGAAGGATGTTTTGAGGATGCGTCATGGGGATCTAGAGAATCGAAGCACTCTCGAAGAGACAAAACTGAATGCCCCTCTCGGAAAAACAGAGTCAGGAAGCCATGACACGCATAGCCGCTCGGAATCGGAATCGCTAGGCAGGGTTGAACCTGAAAGCACGGAGCTCGGCAATCAGCCTTCTGGTGGCTTGGGGAAGACTGAGCTTGGGAAGATGGAGTTGGGAAGCAACGGCCACCCTACGAGGGGAACTGAGTTTGGGAAGACCGAGCTTGGAAAGCCTGGACATAGCAGCCCGGACTTAGCAAAGACTGAAGGCGAAACGGAGTTTGGTAAAACTGAATTTGCCGAGTGTGCGCAAGGCAAGACAGAACTTGGTAACCTTTCCGACTATCCAACCAACTCGGATCGTAATACCAATGCCTCTGGCTCTCTCGCTGGCGATCACGGGAGAAAGGAGCCCGGAATCGGTCACGGAACCGGAACTCCTCACACATCTGGCTCTAATACTAGCCTTGGCTCTGGGCTTGGTTCCGATCTTACTAACAAGCCAAGTTCTGCAAACGAGACCACTGGGCAATCACATATATCTCAACCCCCGGCTGGTACCAATGCGGTTCCAAGAGCGGAAGTCGAACCTTCGGCCGGCGCTCATCCAAGCTCCGGAGCTCAACCAACCCACAAGCAGCAGGGTGATGACAAGCCTCTCGAGAAACCTTCTAGTCCTGGCGATCATTCGGGTGCTGCCGCTTCCAACACGGATGACCGGAAGCCCCTCCCCGGCGGCATAAAGCTTGATAACGAAACCCACGGCGAAGGAACTGGCGAAAGGTACGAGAAGTCCACTGGGCTGGCCGCCGATGGTGGTGACTTTGACGCTACCCGCCCTGGTGCTGGAAGGGAAGCAGAGTAAGTCGTTCAGCGTGTATTCGATTGGGGTCCGTTCTAATGTTTCAAAAGCCGTCTTCTAGAGGAGAAGGGTATTCATAGAGCCGCGGGAGGTTCCACTAAGCTAGAGGAGGAGGAGGCTAAGAAGCACCATGCCCCTCACAACAAGGCCCCAGGTGAATCTCAGGGAGCTGATAGTGAACATAAGGGGCTCACGGCAAAGATCAAGGGTAAGTCATCCTTTTGTAGCGTAAGTACTGTAGCTGAGGCTGCGCTAACGTTTTCCTTAGAGAAACTTCATCTCGGTCACCATTGAATTAATTAACCCTTTCATAGGCAAGGGATTAGGGATTGATGGATGAGGTTGATTGCTTGTTTTCATTTTTTATTTTCCGTACTTTGGCGGTAGTTATTCTCACTGGTACTGTATCATCAATGGTCGGGGTCTCGTCTGAAATAAAGTTTGATGAGCATTGTCTTGGAAAAGGCTGGATTTGACTTAATAAAGCTTAATCCCGTCCCATCTGGAGTACCGGTATGCGTGTGCGCTGCGGGTGAGAGAATCTTAGACTCTCGGATGGAGCCATTCACAACGGTCCTGCAACAACCTGGAAGTCATAAGTAGATGCTAATGATATTGAGAGTGACCGCGCTCCACGCAGAAGTGAATGTTATAGTGGAACTTGGAAGTTGGAACTTTTAGCGAATATTTGAGACTCCTCCGCAGTAGGAAGTTTGTGCCATCGTGTATTCCTTCCTTTTCTCCTGCGTTGCCTCAGGCCACTTTGGTTTATGCACTGGGGCGCCGCCGCCACTCCATTGTCACGTTCTATGGACTGCCATTGCATCCGATCTCACTCGCTACGATACCATGCATGTCCCTTTGGACTTCAAGAGTGGAGTTGGGTCCGTCAGCCCTGGTTCGTTTTTACCTCCTGCTGAAACAAACACCTTGCCGAGTAAGCAGCCAAGTCTCACCGCGATCAAGCTTCCCACCATAAGACCAATCAGAGAGTGGATACCCGCGCAACACGATAGGGCACAGTAGCTGAGCACCGTACCGGTAGTGACAGAGCGAGGAGGGGGAGTGCGGTTCTATGGTACTGGTACCCGAGTCTTCCCTCAGATCGGACAGCCGCAATGAATTGACGAGAAAAATAAAGCGTCAAGTCCAAGGCTGAGACATGCAGGTCTCACATACCTAAAAATTAGCGGGTAAATTATTTGAGCGCAGGATAGGCCTGGGGGGGTTTGTAACTTGTAAGACCTGTCAGCTTGAGATCCGCTGCTTGTGAGAAGGCTTATTACTAAGGCTGTGAATCCTTGCACTGTGTGTCCTGTTATCTTCCTGTTTCCTGTTTCCTGTTTCCTACTTCCTGCATCCTCATCCTTCGATTCCCCCTTTCCATTCACCAACTTAAACCTTCGCCCTCTCTTCACGATAGAGCAATTGGTCTACCCCCCTCAAACTCGCCCACCATTCGGAACCACAACTACCCCAGCCGTGTCCTGAAAATGGCTCGGCCAAATGGACGTCGCAACGATGATGATGTGGAGAATAACGCCTCCCCTCTACGAATCATCATACCAAAATCCCCGGAGAGCACCCACCGACCTAGCACCTCGCGCTTCCGTCTCCGCCGGGCGGGAACGGTCCTCGCATCGGCGAACTACCAGGACGCAGCTCCCGGACAAGAGCCGGGTCTCGGCCCCGACGAGGAGTTGGATGCCAGGGTTAATCTTCATACAGTATGTGGGATTACTGTTGTGGACTTTTCGGAGGACGACATATTGCAGACGGAGCTGGGCAATGTGGAGCTTATTGAGTTTTTAAAGAAGCCAAGGGAGGACTGGGTTAGTGTGCGGTGGATCAATTGTAATGGGCTTTCATGGGATGTTATTCAGGCTTTGGCAAAGTACAGAAATTTGCATCGGCTTGGTAGGGATTGCTTCACAATTGGCTGGGGGGATTGCGCTGATTCTGAATTGTGAGGGTAGCAATCGAGGATTTAATGAATACTAAGACGAGAACTAAATGCGATTGGTTGGTTCCCCTTTTCGCTGTTTCGCAGGGATATGTGAATGCGTGCTGACTTGAGATGGATAGGTACTCGGACCAAGCTTTTCGTTAGTGCTTCTCTATGGGATGTCCGAGTGGAATAAAACTGATTCTGAGCTCTGCAGTTGTTTTGCCGTTGCTTAAGTTGATCCATTCAGAAGATGGTAATAATTCTTACCCTCTTGCCTTCTTTAGCAGTACTAATTGTGCTTCTAGTTGAAAACTGCGGAAGTCCTCCGGCTACACATCCAGACGGAAGCACGTTTGGGAAAATCAGGACACTGCAGGAGTACTATGGTGGGCCAAACCAAGAGAGAATACAGTGAGTCCTTTAGCGCTGGATATTAGTCCGATGCTAACGGAACCAAAGGTACATGGAAAAATACTCTAGTCTGTCATCAAAAGGTCTTCGCGTCTCGGTAGAACAGGTGTCAATGTTCTTAACAGAAGACGGGACGATCATCAGTTTCTTTGAGAACTCGGCAGATGATGTCGAGTATGCTCCTCTCCCTTGGTACAAGTTGCGGGATGGCGAGCTAACGCGTCTGCAGACCACCAATCCTCCAAAGACTCGAGTCTCGAAATACTATTCTCCGCTCTGCATGCGATGGGTCAATGATACTACAAGCAATCGTAAACACCCCCTTTTTGCTGCTATCGAGCTACCGGATAGAGTGATAACCCATGAACTAGGTTGACGCCATAATTGATCTCGCCTTCCCCGTGATCCAAGCTTACCAGGACACCATAGCAGAGTTAGAACTGAATGTCTTAACTGACCCATCAGTGGAGCAATCCCGGGAACTGTATATCCTAACTAGCGAGCTGTCTCTACTAAAAAGCACAATAGCCCCAATTGTCGGCATCGTTTCCTCCCTCAAGGACCACCGGAAAGGCGGCTACTCTGCTATAAAAGATCTAAAGGGCGTTGAAGTGAGCCAGCTTACGAAAACTTACCTTGGCGATGTAGACGACCACTTACTCCTTCTTATTGATGTAACCCCCTCCCCACTATCTGCATCTAGTAGCAAGCATGGGCTAATGGACGCAGAATCTCGAAACCATGAAACGTGCAGCAGACAACATGATTGACCTAATCTTCAACACGATCGGCATGACACAAAATGAGTCGATGAAGACCCTGACTCTCGTCACGATCCTCTTCCTACCCATGTCCTTCCTGACGGGATATTTTGGAATGAATTTCGAGGACTTTCCGGGGATCAAGAATTCGGACTCGTTCTTTTGGAAGATTGCCGGTCCTATACTCGGGATCACGATCTTGTTTCTGTTGAATGGGGTTGTTGGGAAGAGCGCTAGGCAGAAGTGGAGGAAGAGGGGGATTAGAGTTGCGAGGGAGAAGAGGGTTAAGCATATGAAGGGTGGTGGTGGTGGTGGGGGCGAGAGTTAAATGGGCTGGCGGGAATGGAGAAGGAGGAGGATGGGGATATGCGATGGAGGGAGGATGACGATGTATCATAAATCGAATATATATGGTTCGGGCCTGGGATAACTTTCTTGCTGGGGTTAAGGGAGATTTTTGTCTAGTTAAGTTGTTTTAAATCCTTTCTTTAATTGTATTATAATAAAATATAGCTACATGAGCCTAATTAGTTTAGCCTCGAATTCACTAAACCACAAACAAGTATACCCGCATAAACGAGTGATGCCTAGTGATGTCGAACCCATCCACGATAAAACACGAATCTTCGTTCACAACCCATCCATCCCACCACCCAACCGCTGACACGAGTATCAGTATTATTATTACGAGCATCCATACCCCGCCAAATCTCAACTTTAACTTTTTTTTCAATGCCTAATATTCCCCAACCATCAGCGTGCAAGAGCAAGAAGCGCGAAGAGGACAAGTTCTCCTGGTACCGCCGCCAGATCCAGGAGCTGCAAGGTCGCCTCGAGGAGCGGGATAAGCGGATCGAGCAGCTAGAAAGTGATGTCAACGAGCGGGATGAGTGGATCCGGGACATGGAAGTTGACATCAGAATGCGTGATGCAGAACTCGAGGTCCGGAAGACAGAGTTGAAGAAAGAAAGAAAGAGGAGAGAAAGAAAGAGGAGAGAAAGAAAGAGGAGAGAAAGAAAGAGGGAAATGAGAATAAAGGAACGGCAGGCCGCAATTGTCGCGGGAGTGGTATTCAAGGCAGTCTATGCTTGTGCCACCGTTAACGAGCCCAAGACCTGGGATCGGCTTGGGACGATGCAGCGCCTCCAGGAGAAGCCTGAGCAATTTGGTTGCGAAAGTCCAGAGGAAGTAGATGAGTTTGCGGAAGCGGTAAGATTTCCTTCACTGAAATTATATCTAACGTACTTGAGGGCATACCGAAATATACGGCACAACGAAATATTTCGTTGTGCCGTATATTTCGGTATGCCCTCAAGTACGTTATGTGTGAGAAGTAGTTAGTTAAATTGACGAGACAATTAGTGGTCGGAAGTAATAGGCACTCGCAACCAGGTAGCCCATGAGGTGATAGGAGACGATGTCCTTGTAACTCTTCGCTATTGTAGCGAGAGTCTGCAGAAAATCTTGAAGAGGTAATTCAGGTTTCTTTGGGGTATTTGCCCGGAGGAGTATGCCAGTCCCGAACTAAAGAATCATGCCCTAGTAGATGACTTCTTTTCCTCTTTCAAGAAGGACGCCAATCCCGAACTAGAGAGTGACCCCCTAAAGGATGACCCCTAAAGGATGACCCCTAAAGGATGACCCCTTTTTCGACTACCAACCGTCTTTCTCTCACTTCGACATATTTTTTTTATATCGCTGCTGTTACTACTTTACCTCATTTTAGCATCCATTTTCCTTCGTGCAGCCGTTTTCCTTGTTGGGTTGGGCTCTTAATTCCTTTCCCCCCGAGCGGTGATGCGGCGTGGGCGGTGGTGGAGCTCCTACATACCATCGAGTTTTACTATTATGACCCAGGAAAGGTACGAGTTATTGTTGGGCGCGAGCCCGGGGGTGGATAGGTGCTGCCCCCTATCGGGTGGGTGGGGGTGGTGGGGGCGAGAGTTAGATGGTGGGCCGGCGGAAATAGAGAAATTCTCCAATTCACACGATTTTTTCCCGGTTAAGCGTTCAAGGTTTAGTTGTTTTAAATCCTTTCTTTTGTTTCTTTCTTTAGGTTTGGGTTTGGGATCTGGATGGGATCGTATGTCCATACCATATTACTGTATTATAATATTGATATCAAGCTATTGCTGTAGCTTATACTATTGTAGTATAATAAAATACAGCTAATATAAACTTGCGAATTGGTTATTATACGTGTTTTGAGAGCCGTTCCACCGAGTCCAATTAATTACCGGTAGTTTAACTTGGCCTTTTTTGTCACAATAAAGCTTCGTTCTGCATAAGACTTTTATATGATATGATACTATACCGAAAAAACTGAGGAAATTAGCTAAGTCCGTCCCAGGATCCCTTAGTTCCGTGCTAGCAAGATGTCGTATAACTGGATATTTGGTGGAAAAGAATGGGTGGTGATTTGGGAGTGCTCTTTTGTGCAAACTGGCTAATGATAAACATCTGCTAAGGGTGGATTCTACTATCTGGCTGGACTTTAACATATGATATTTTGGGAAGGACTTAGCTTAGTTCCTCAGTTTTTGTGGTAGCATACATTGTGGTAATATATTAAAGTTATTAATATAATAATATTATAAGGGTGTGTTTGGCACTATCATAAGCATCAAACTCTGATATTGAATTTATGATGATATTGTTTATATATATTCCCTACAGTTGAGGGGAAAATTAGGTTTTTAGTTTTATTCTTAGTAAGTAGCTGTTGCTGGTTAGGGGTTTAAAAATACTCAAGCTTAGTGTGTGTGACTGTTGTATAAAGTATTGTTGATAAAAAGTTTTCACACCAGGACTGCTTTTCTCCAACAGTATTTAAAAGGTTTTGAGAAGCAAGCACTCAAGCAATATCATCCACAGATCACTACAACTTGTATTTACTAACATTGTGCTACATATTCTTTACTCTTTTGTTTTTGAATTATGATACTTTATCACATCTTGATAATACTTTGGTAACTCTTGTTTTCTCTTCTACTAGTTTATGCAATACTTGATCTAAATTGGTAAGTCCTTACTTTCATTCTTACAAATATTTTTGAGATAAAAAGAGTTAAACTTCTACCTCTTGGAATATTATTGAAGTAAAACCTTGCTTTTATATGATAAGTATCCCCTAGTATCAAAGAAGAATAAAGCTAAATTAACCATTTTCAGCTTACTTTGTAACAGGAAATTCAAGTAAGATTATTCTTTTCAACTCTGACTGATTTAGTTATTTTATGATATCACAACTACAAGTCAATTGAATGAACATTGGATATTAACTACTGTCTCAGAACTTCTTTCTGAAATAGAGGATATGAGAAAACTTTCTTATTCTTCTTTGCTTTATCCTCCACAGCTCAAGTTGTGGAAATGCTAAACAGATATAGGTCCTTATTGATGAATTGGTATACTGGTATTTCAAATACCATTATTACTATTTATTGCAATAGATTGTTTTAGTAAATACTAAAAGAGGTCTTAACTACAAAATTAGAATACAAGAAAATAATAACAGAAATAAACCATGAAAATATGATAAGGATATGTTATCTATTGGTCTTGAACTTTTTCAGGACAATACAGAAACCTTACCACAACTAGCTCCAATAATACTCACCACCGATGACACGAGTATCAGTATCATTATTACAAGCCTTTGCCACATGTCTACCCCAACCCAAATTGGAATATTTTTCATTATTCCCCTGGTATGACTAACCAAGAATGAAAAGTCTAAACAGTTAAAGAAAAACTTATTACAAGTGGGTTAAGAAGATGGAAACTGATGTCAATAAGAAGAATAAAAAGCCAAGTTGAGGAAGATAAAGTTTAAGAAAGTAATATAAATGGAAGAGAACACTTGGATAAGAATTAAAAAATTAAAAATAAAGTAGTAATATAATTCTACAGTGGTCACAAGAGGTAGTACAGTACTCATCTTCACAATACCCACCTCTCAAGTGGGTATTAGTATCTAGCTCAAAGGTGGCGATACAGTTAATTAGTCTAGTGCAATACTAGGCATCCAGGAGAGGGCTGAAGAGTTTGATTGTGAAACTCTGAAGCAGGTAGATGTATCAGCCAAAGTTGTAAGTTTTTCTTTACAAAAATAGTAACTATATATGACAACTAGTTAGTATAATTAACAAGATAATTATTAGCTACAAGTAATTAATACGAGCAATATGGCACTTCAGAAAATAAGCTAAGAAAATGTGCTTGCAGTTCTTCCTCAATATTGGAAGAGTTTGCAAGAGGTTCTGAAGAGGGAGTTCAACTTTCTTGAAAACACTTTTACATATGACTGGGTTAAGATAACCCTTAATCCAGGAGTATTCTTTTTCTTTAATTAAGAACCTTTCTCTCACTTTGACATATTTTTTATATTGCTACTACTATATTATCTTGGCCACTTAGCTTTCTTTGTATAAGGAAATTTCTTGCTGGATCAAGCTGCTCTAGTTTATGTTTCCTTGACTAGAACCTTGAAACAGCAATATGGTATATGCAGTGGTGTGGGGAGAGGAGTAGCTGGAGTTTGACTATTATAATTGAAGGTATTATTTCTCTTTTTGTCTTCTTGAGAGTATTTGTGATTAGAATTACAGGTATTGATAAGAAAGTATTTGGAATATTATGCCCTGTGTGTTAAGAATAGTTAGCTTATATTAGAATATAGTACTAATAGTAAGAAAGAAAACTATTTGTTTTTTGATATTTTACTATGGCGGGCCTTACCTCTTTCATCTTAGTAAGGGTTATTTTTCCGTAGGGAAGAAAATGCTAATATTAGTAGAAATATAACTCTAATATGACTGAATTTAATATTATCCAAACTATGGTGTCGCTCTACAATTATAGGATATATAATCAATACTACTAAAACGAACTTGAATAATAGTTATTATATATATATTGAGAGTCTTCTAATAAGTTAACTAAGTTCAGACTTCATTGGTATGTCACTTTATTACTAAACAGAATCTAGTTTTATGACTACTATTCATTGACCTGATGTCGGATATTGCCTATTTAGGATTTCCCTAATAACGCATTATTCCTCATCTTCTACCTCTCCTATTGTTATAGTTTCCCATTGAGTAGTTTCTTCCTTAATTCGCTTATCATTACCTTTTGTTCCTTGTACTCAATTGGGAAACCCTATCCTTTCTACTATGTATTACTGGTTTAGTACATCAGTAGCAATCCCTTGCTTGTTTTCTCCCGATACTTGTTTTGTTAGTTATATCCTGTTACATCTACACCTTTGTTTTAGGACTTAGTTGTTTTCACTTCTACCTTAGTGTAGGTCAGTATTTTCATTTGAACAGAATATTTAGTTATGATTTATTTGTATTTAAAGAGCTCGAGATCCCTTAAGGGTTCGAACTCTCAAGCCTCACAGGAGCGCTCACTTTAATATACTAAGTTGAACGGTCACTCTCCTAGTCCCTAATCTATGTTATATCTCTTGTAGAGATTTTCATTGACACTTTACCTCCCTGTCCTTACAGTATTGCAAGATCTCCCTCTGGGAATCTCGCGATCCTCAGGAGCAGGTTACAGTGATCTCCTCTCATCCCTTCTGCTAACTCTTTTAATATCTTATCAACATCTTTTGCATCTTCTTTCTTTGCTCTCTTCTGAGAAGAATTTGCCTCCTAATCAGGATTCTCATCTTTTTATCTTACTGGTTGTTGCAAAGAATTCACTTATACCCTCCGTCAATCAGCCTCCAGTTCAGAAGTCTTTCTGAGTACTTGCTTTCTCGTTTCAGGATCTGTGCTACTCTGAACCCACCTTGTAGCAAGCTCTACCATGTTGAGTCCAAACTCTCCAAAGTCTTTATCCGTTCTGCTTTTGTTTTAGTGACTGGAGCTCGGATTTCCAAGTATATCAAGTAGTAGTATTAATATAGAAAAATTTCAATACAATTATCTTAATGCAGAAACTGTTAAGTAACAATACCTAATAAATTTCAACAAGTTTTTTAACCAGCTGCCGACATGACTCCGGAGTGTGAATTATTGGCTGAGACTGCAAAGCCTGTAAGAATGCAGCCACCTCTGCCCACTTGGCCACAGTTCTCTCTCTTCCATAGCCAATTGGTTCACTGGCTAGCACTTGTCGTACAAGTGCATGGTCCATCCAATTCGTCTACTTGGATCATTTTGGTTGTGCTCTTCCAGGCTCAGTTTGGGTCTCTGGTATAGCATATGGAGAAGAGGACTTATCAGCAAAGATACAGATTTGACCCCTATCCCTCATGGGGCACCAGGGGCATGGGGGGCCAAATTATAAAATTCAACTTACTGTAGGTAGGAATAAGGTTAGAAAAAGTTCTGGGTAGCACATGAGTATTAGGTAATACTAGGTGAGTTGTGGTAATGGGGTGGTACAGGCTAAGCGAGCTGCATACCATCTGATTAGGGATGCCAGAAGGCATTCTGGGAGTGCTCAGGCCATCTCAGCTATTTCAGGAGGACAAAATCCATAACGGAAAAATACAATATCAGCTTTAGAGAGGGAACTCATACCTGAATGCCTGTGGACAGCCTGTGTCTTTCTTAATACTCAGTCATCTCAGATCACTCAGAGTTCTCGCTTTTCTGAGTAGTAAATAAAGTAATAATAGTTTAGGTAGAGAGTTGGTTGAAGAAATGATGAAAGAGGCCTTTCAGAAGTGCAACTAAACTGGGGAATGGGTGGTGTGTATGAAAATCTCGGCACTACTTAAAAATTAAGCAAGTCTCTCAGAGTCCTATTCACAACTCCCAGAGTTCTTTTCAGGCCTCCCAGCGTTCTATTGCAGACTTTCAGAGGCTATTCTAACTTGTGTAGCATCTATTTGTAAAAAGGCATAAGCAAAAAGTAAAATATGATTTAAGTGGGGGCTAAAATCTTGGCGCTTCTGTACTTCCACACGGGTAACATAGAGCAAACAGCATTCCTCAGGGAACTCTAAGAGGCAACTGCCCATAACGGAAAAACTCAGGGATACACTAACAATGCCCCTGCTTCTGTATTCCCACACAGGTAATTTAGGATGCACAGAGTCCTCTAGGGGACTCTAGGAGGCCACTGTCCACAACAGAGAAACTCAGGAATATATTAATGCTATCAGATGAACTCTGAGAAATTGTAGGCATACTGCATTCCACATGGGACACCAGGCAGTACTCTATGACCCACCTACAACTGTTGAACATTCGAGCATAGAACCCACTCTATCGGTACCCCTTGTATGTTTTAGTGTTACCAGTATGTTCCTGAATGTTGCAGTAATATTCCTTACCCCAGGGTAACCTCACAGCTCGTTGGTATTCCGAATGCCTTAGGAGAGCTAGGAGATATAGTGGTACCTGGCCATGTCACTTGCTACAGGAAGGTAAGTATAATATACATGCGGGAAAAGAAGTTTTGCTGATGCTGCATACTAAAAGTACTTTCAAGGATAATGAGATCTGGAATACTTTGTTGTGGATAAGAGTTGAATTCCATGATTACTCGTGCCTAGGGTTGTGATGGAGAGATCTGTTGTCAAAGACAGTCTTTTTATTTTTTATTTTCCTCAGTGTATTAGGTGTCTACCATTATGCCTATTTGTGTGACAATAGCCTTCCTGATAGACAGGTCTCCTTCTGATCATTTTGAATAGAGGGATCCAACAAATGTGAGAACCCCAGTAGAAAATGCCGTAATCACAGCAACAGTGATCAATGAGGAAAGATGAAATACGAAGAAGATGAGCAAGGCATTTCAGGCAGGGATAGTTGGTATCCCTGATGGCCAATGGTAGCCACAGTGGGTTGAGGCAAGTGCCAAGATGTAAATATTGGCTAAGAGACAACTAGAATAAAGAGAGAAGGAGAGGACAAGATTTAAATATCAAAAAGCTGGGTTGTGTGTACAAGGCACAGGCTGGATGTTTTTGTACACGCACTGTCACAGCTATACCTCCAGTTATTGGAAAAATGACTTGTCGCACAAACTGATATTTAGGTTTTCAATCAATTAAAAATCAACTCCTCTTTAAAGCTTTTAGCTTCATTCGACCTCATTTATTTTCAACTATGTCGTCAAGCCTAGGGAATACGATAACCGAATTAGTCTGTGAGAATCAAGGACTAAGAGAAAGCCTGGAGAAGGAGATGACCTTCAAGGTGACCTTGATGGCTAGGAAGAAAGAGTTGGATAAGATGGTGTGAGATTTGAGAGAGGAGAATAGCGACCTTAGGGTCCTATTAGGGAAAGGGGATAGGAGGACGGCGATTGTGAAAACCTCATCGAAAGTAGCATTCACTGAGATTAGACTGAACACGCCCGATACACAGGTTTCACTGATACCTTGCAGGCTTGGAAGGAAAAGAGGAGGAGGGAAGGGTGAAGGGTCTGGGTTTCTGTCACGGAGGGTGGAAATGGGCGAGGGGAAGAGGAGGAGAGTTGAGGAAGAGGTGGGAACACAGGTTGACCCTGAAAGGAAGAGGGGGAAAGGGTCCATGGTGGGATTATAAGTTGGTGGTGTGGCATGGTTGGTTGGGGTGGAAGATGTGGTGGAAGAGTTGGGTTGGTTGGGTTTTGTGAGTTGTGAGGGTAGTTGTTGGTTGGTCGACGATGTGGAAAGGGGCTGGCGGATGAAGGAGGGAAAAACTTCGTCCACTGTGATGGCGTTGGTAAGAGGTAGGAAGGAAGTAGATAGCCTGTTCTGTACAGGGATGTGGTTGGCTGGCCGATAGTACTCGATCTGGCGATTCCTGGCTGTAAAGCTAGTAAGGAAGGCGGATAGGTGGCTTCAGGTGAAGGTTGCACTTGATGCTAACAGGAGGCGAGTTGAGAAGGTATTCAGTTTGGTTGAGGGAGCATTGGCAGGGGATGAAGGGATAGAGTTGGAATCAATCACGTCGGAGGAGGTAGAGAGGGTGGTGGAGGTGGAGAAGGAGCGGGGTAAGGGGAAGGGGAAGGAGACTGAGACCCTGAGAAAGGAGGAGAAAGAGGGAAAGGTGGATTTTTCATATGTTCGGAAGGATAGTGGGTCGAGGTTTGGGGAATCGAGTAAGAGGAAGGAGGCAGAGGCGGACTTGGATTGAGTGGCCAGGTTAGGGAAATTGAAAGCGGTGGAGGTGGGGGATATCATCAGCACAATGTAAAAACCAGTCCTGGTCCACCAAGGGGGGTTATGTTCCCCCTGGTCCTCCTGGTCCACCCTGATCCACCCTGGTCCACACTTTCGGTAAAATTTCAAAAAGTGTGGATCAGAATGGATAGGATTGGACCAGGTGGACCACGGGGACCACAACCCCCCTTGGTGGACCAGGAGTGTTCAGGACCACCGTGGACCATGCTCCGACATTCTCCTGATGATGTGGTATTGCAATTCGTACCGAATGATGAGGGGAATGATAGGATTCCTTTGTAAGAGGTGCAAGGGGAAAATGATATAGGGATTGAAAGGAATGGTTTTTGACCAGTGCTGGAGGATCCTCAGACTGCTCTGTAGGTGTTCAATTGCAGCACCTCTAGGTGTCCCACAGCTTTGCAGGGATGTGGCGGGTGTTTCATCTTTAATGCTTGTCCGGTAATATTACCTTTCTTTTGGACATTGAGTGGAAGCTAGTATGGATATACTGGTGGTTGCTTGATATCGAGCCAGACGGACTGAATGCTACAGAAAGGCTCTTAGTGTTACTAGTGGTTGATGTTGTTTCTGTTGTTATTAGTTGTTGTAAAGCTAGTTAATCGAAAAAGTTGATAAAAAAAAAGAGAAAAATGTTTTCGAACAAGGCAGGGATTACTTTGCAGGTTAACCTAAAATAACTGTGTGAAAACAGATTTTTCTCTTTTTTTTCTTTTTCTTTTTTTAAACCTTTTTGTATTACGCTACACTCTACTAGCAAAATAAACTAAGCTAAGTTGAACATACAACGTGGCCCAAAGAAGGCGTCATAGCAAATCCAATACCCAACGGCAACAAATAGAAACCTACATCTGCGGCACAACACATCATTGGACACCTAGGTTTGGGAATAGTCCCGTGTAACTAAACAAACCACATGCCCGAATCTCTGGCCACTTTCCAGAATTTACGTCCACCGCCGTCTCCACCAAAGAAATAAACCACCTCTGCCCTAACACACATATCACCTATAGGTGCTAGGTCTCCGTCGACCTTCCACCCCCGCACCAACAAAAGAAACCAAAACTACCACCTACCGAGTCTGGCGTCATGGACCATGTCACTTGCAATGGGTGACATGGACCATCCCCATTCCCAACAACCCCGCCAAAAAGAACGAGATTCCTCCACAAACTCTACCCTATCCCCAACACAAGGGTACTACCCATAACCAAAAACCGAAAGGACGACACGATAAAAAAGCCACTAAATTCCTATTAGCCCAGCCTGCAGTTCGCTGAGAGTTAGTCCATGGGCGGTCACAAGGACGCATCGTTTTAGTGAAGCGGTATGGTGGCGATGTTGAAGTGCGAAAAACGGGTAACCTTCCTGATCAGGATCTCGGAAAACCATCCTCGCGAACCCTAACCCCCCAGCTCAACGCCATTGGCCCATCAACCTGCCACCACCAACATGTCAGCTGACTACCACAACAACTGTATCCCTAACTCTTGGGGGTCACAACGATCCCCCCTCCAAAATCCCAAACTCAAAAAGCAATGAAAACCGTATCGTGGAGTCCTACCGCTCCCGTTCGCTCTCTGTAGTAAAGCAAACAAAATCCGCTGTTCATCGAAAAGCTGAAACATGGCGAACCATAAAACTAATCGAAGAAGAATATGCCAATAAAATTGGAAAGATAGACCTTTGTGGGACAATATCAAACCAAAAAGAACGAACCTCAGAAGAGGAATGTTGAACTTGCAGCAATCGTGAGAAAGCAAACAAGGAACCTAACTAGTCCACGGTGCCAAATGACAACTCACATAGAGTCGAAATTTGAATCGTTGTGGTTGTAGGGGTGACAGCGGCTGTGCGAAAACATCTGGCCTGGCACTTGTAGGAATTGAGCAGTAATATGCTTGGAATATATAGAACAGAGAGTAGCACAACTACACATTATGGCACAAAAAATAATCACGGTTGATACTGCCGCGGTTTCTTTAATGTTAATTGACCCATTTTTGCTCATGCAACAGCTATTACGGAAAAAGTGATTTATAAGGCACTGGCTAGATGTTTTCATACATCCACCATCTCTCTTACACCTCCAGTGAAAGAAATAACAACAACAGTGACAAGTCACATTTCGAGTTTTGGCCTATAGGATCCTTGGGATTTATCGCACAATAGCCTCAAGTCTTTATTTATCTTTGTCTTGTGCCAAGATATTTCCATCGATTTTAGTGATTATTTTATCACTTCCATCTACTTTTATCTTTACTTTTGCTTTCTATTATAACGAATAACTGTTAGAATGCCTGAGCGAAAGTCTACGAGTTTTTCGGCAGCCAAGGTTGCCAATTTTGGGGTTGTCATGGCGGAGATGGTTGCGGAGATGAGGGGTAAGGATGTGGAGATAAAGAGGCTCCGACACCATATTTCGGTGCTTTCGAAGAGAATGCATCGGATGGTGGAGGGTGGCAAGAGTTTGGCGGCGTTATCCATTCCAAGTGACGCTTCCATGAGTAGCGATGATGAGGAGGTAGTTTGGGAGGAGAAGGGAGTGGATGTGAAGAATGTGAGGGCTAGGGTTGTTGGGACAGTGGTTGGGGAGAAAGCGAGGGGGAAGGCACATGGCGACGGAGTTCCGGCGCCGTGGAGTGAAGGAATTGCGGAGGAATTTGTGGCCGAATGTTAAGTGAGGAATAGGTACTTGGGTCGGACGAAATGGAAGGTGGCAGAGATGGGTGTGGCTGAGGTTGTGGTGGTGAGAGAGGCTGAGATTGAGGAGGTTGAGGCGTTGAGTGTGGCTGAGGTTGAGAAGGAGAAGATGTCCAAGCCGGTGGTGAGAATGCCTAGCGTGGAAGTAGTTGAGGAGGGAAAGAAGAAGAGGAGGGTAGGAGAGATGACAGTGGATGAGGAGGAAGCGGGGATTGTGAGAGGGAAGTTGGTCGTGCCGTTAGGCCCGAGGGCTATTTGCGGTGGATTGTTGAGGGAGGTAGGGAGAGAGTCGGTGTTTAAGGATGCTGACCCGAGGGTAGTTGCCGGTGGTGGTTCTTTGTCTTCTGCTGCTGTTGGGTTATCCCGGCGGCCGGATGCCAGGCGCCAAAGTCCTGGAGAGGGTGGGGGATACCAGCTGAGGCCGAGGGTTGGTGAATACGGGTATAGAGGGAGAGATAGTTGGGGTCGTGGGAGGGGAGTTTAAATTGTTTTTCCTCCGGTTTATGGGAGTATTGACACATTATCTGTTGGTATTCCTATCGGCGTGAGAGGGGTTGGGTTTGTTTGTTTTGTTTTGTTTTTGGAGATATGTTTTGTTGGTTTTAGGACCGTTGGTTCGTGCACACCCATACTGGGGATGTCTGTATAACCGAGCCGCTAGAATGGTGAGGGGGCTGGATCCGGGTGTTGGTTAGATGTGTGGGCTGGTCCATGAGGATTGGAAGTTGGCAGGTAGACATCCTGTATGGATATCGAAAACCCGTAGTGTATTAGATAGCCGGTAGTTGGCTAATAAATATCGAAAAGTTTATAAAAAAATAAAAATAAAAATAAAATTGTTTTCATACAAGGCAGGAATTATTTTGTGGGTTAACCTAAAATACCTGTTTGAAAACATCTGGCCTGGCACTTATAATTCAGCTGATTCGGTCAAACCCACTCTGACGCCAAATTCAGCATGAACAGTTATCATAATGTGAGGTTTTCAATTTCTATATTTGGTATGTTTACAAACTAACTACTTTTGCACTACCTTCCTTGGCCTTGGTCCTAGCTGCTGGAACTCATAATTTTCTTGCGGCCGCACCCTGGCTCTCCAGTCTACTCTTGGCACATCTTTCAAGGATTTCCTCAGACTGCTGGATCCCTCTACTCACTTCCAGGTGTCCTCCGCGACCTAGGTGGCACCACCTCTTAGCTTAACTCATGTTAACAAATTTTACCGACACCTAGGTCTCTTTGCGCAAACTCTCTAATAAATAGATGTAAATTGTTTTTACCGCAAGTGGTTTAGAGACTGTCGGGTTAGAAAGCCTGAAAAGCATGGAACAGAATTAAAAATGGGGGGACTAAAAAAAAGAAGTTTTCGTCCCATACGAAAACTCTTTTTTTCCTTTTTTTTCCTTTTTTTTTTTTTAATGTAGTTTTCTGTGGCCTAAACCGACTCGTCTACCCTATACTTACTAACACTACTCTACTTATAACATCAATCTTATCACCACTTATAACCTCTTCCTCTACCCCCCCGTCCTTAACATCTGCCTCGCTTCATCCATCTCATTCCACCTCGTGCTCCAAATCCAAAGACCATACTCCCTCCCATAAACCGGTGCAAACCCACGACCTCTACCCGCAACAGTACTTTACTATAGATCCCCCTCATCTAGGGGAGATTTTCAATAGTGCAAGTGCGGGAAAGTTGGCCCATAGCTTATTAGCGAGGTTTCCTAGATTGGATGTTCAAGCTCAAGTACAGCCGGCGACCAGAAGCCTTCTCCAGGTTGAACTGACTATCACACCTGACTTCATTTGGGACGATGTAACCGTGCCAAGGTTCCTGCCGATTATGTAACTGCGCGCATTTCCAAAATCTTGCAGCACGTCTACGACGTGCCCGACAGCTGAACATCAGATACAGCTCAACGTCACATTTCATAAAACCAGTA
>Ga0307507_10004080_pt1 | contig 26694 bp, 28 predicted proteins | sample 7_EM_MG_FD_207223 | JGI IMG/M metagenome (GOLD analysis project Ga0307507, IMG submission 207223) | Populus trichocarpa ectomycorrhiza microbial communities from riparian zone in the Pacific Northwest, United States - 7_EM | ecosystem: Host-associated > Plants > Roots > Unclassified | place...
TGGCAGGAAAAAGTCATTCCCACCACAGAATGGCTGGTATAAATTATTTGATTAGCCACCGGGAACTTTACGACACTCTGCTCTCTCACTGGCCAAGTGACCCAGGAGCTAATCAGAACAAGTTCGCCTCACTCACCCTTGACACCCCGTTCTAATGCTGTGCACTTAAAGTTTATCCAGGAACAAGGTAAAACCCCGCCCCCAGAGCTTGTCGCAGAGTTTGTGCTTGTACCACGTGCAAGGGGTAGCCTAACCGTGAACGAAAACCGTACGTACGACAGTGCTACAGAGGACAACTTCGTTCACTCTCTACAGTACAGCGAATCCCGTATTAAACCTTGACCCCCTCTCGAGGGAGAAGTGGGTTTGATTGGCGTGAGTCAATACTCCCCGTCACACCAACCAATAATTAGTTTAAAATGGGATAATACTGCAAAGGAAAGAAGAAAAGGGTGGGCTGAATTTTTTCTATATAAAAAAAAAACCCCCCTTTTTCTCTACTAACCGGTGTTCCTCCATCTATCGCTCTTTTGCCGTCAATCCTTTGATCTTGATTTTCACCACCGGCTTCTTGTCTTGAAGACGGGGTGCGGTGTTACATTCTTTTATCCGTCCCATTCGCTCTTTCATCGTCGCTCTTTATAAAACGTTCTTCATCATGAAGATTAACTTTTTCCTACTCCTCGCCGGTAGTGTGAGTGTAAGTGCTCAATCGCGGGTGAAACCCGTGGTGATGCCATTTGCACTGCGTTATGGTCAACATACCTTTGGGGCGTGGTACGGTGTTCCTGTAGTAGTAGGGAGCACACAGTTCAACCTTTCTTTGTCTACCGCGTTGAGTAGGACTTGGATCCCGGGCGCTGCATTGTGCGCTCATGATTCCAACGTAACAGCGTGCACCGCTGCTATCGGTGGGACTTGGAGTGGGGATATCGGCACGGGAACAAAGGTGGAGGATGAATTGTTGGCGGGAGTATACAATAAAACATTGTCTGAAAAGTTGAACATCAACGGAAAACTCCTTTCTCAGGAGGGTGTCGGAAGCACTATCACCGAGAGCATCACTTTGAAGTCAAATACGGGGCTTTTTAAAATGGATTCCCAGAGTGTTGGTGTGGTGAAGGAGGCGGATACGGAGTATTTTCCGAATGGGATTCTATCGCTGCAACAAATGGCGCTGTCATTATACTCAGGCGGGTTCACACCAAGTCCTTCAATGCATTTATTTCATGGCTACTCAGCATACGCCAATGATTCTGTCGTAGATCTAGAGGGTACGGATGCTGGTCGGTATATTCTTATCTTCGGGGGGTACGATCGTGCTTTACTGGACTTGAACACGACTCAGCAATACCCACTGGTCAAGACAATGATAAATGGTGACGATAACGACAAAGACGACAACTCCACCACCAGTCCTCTCCCCCCATCCCAAGATGTCGGATATCGGATGGAAGTATTACTCGAAGATCTTGTCTATCGCTGGACAATCGGCGGCACTACTGATAACTCCCTCGTCACCAAGCCAACACTTGCAATAATAGACTCTACAACTCCATACCTCTGGCTACCAAAGTCGGTTCTGGCAGACCTTGTCAGTGTCTCGGGTGTGATCTGGAATGACACCCTCAAGGTTTACCAGGTCCTCTACTGCGGAAAGTGCACGGAAGCGCAATCAAATGCGGAGTTTGCGGTCCTAGACTTCAAGTTCGAAAACAACGATGGTGCACCAATAACCATTGGCTTTAAGGATTACCTGACCGTAAAGTACGTTCCATATTCTGGCTGGAGCAGCGATGCATTGAACATGTTCCCGGTACGGGAACTACCAGACGGTAGTCCCATAATTCTGGGGCGACCTTTCTTGGCCGTAGTTCATCTCTGGGTAGACTACGCCGAGAAGTGGTTTGCCATGAGTGAGGGTGACCAAAGCGATCTGCCGCTCCCGCTGTCTGAGGTCGTGCCCTGGGACAGAAAAAACCATCCTCCCATCACAAATTCCTCAGTCCTTTTAGTAAAGACCTCGGAAGACGTTTCCTCTACATCATCTCCATCCTCATCCGGGGCATCGAACTCGGGCTCACCCTCTCCACCAAAGCTCAAAACCGGCGTCATAATAGTCATTGCCGCCAGCGGCGCGGCCCTCCTATTTGTAGGTGGATTCCTCATCTACCGCTGCTGCCGAACACCCCAGCCAAACATTTCCCCAAGCCCATACAATCACTACGAACTCCACAACACCCCTACTTCAGGACCTCCCCTAGGACATCTACCAGAACTCAGCTCCCATCTACAGCCTCCGCCCCCGCAATCCCTCAGCGTTAAGGTGCAGGAGATCGGTTCTTCCTACAGACAGATACCCGAGTTGCCAACGGCGGTATATTACCCACCTCCTCCCACTCACCCACCACACCGGCAGCAAGGGGGGTACCCCCAGGAGGGGGTCTACACACCAAGCCCAGTGTATGAAATAGGTCCGGATAAGGGGCGCTATTAGGGCATCTTTGATCTGCTGGGGTGGTCATGTGGTTTCTTTTTCATGTTTGGCGAATGTCATTTTATGATTAGCGTTTGCTCTTTTCAATGGGAACGGGGTTGGATTTCCTTTTGGCGCTGGCATAGGGTGATACTACTATTTTTTTTGAAGGGTTTTTGATAATCTGTAGCTGACTGAGGATGTTATATAGTTTACTGTATCTGGGATTAATCTGTGGGATCATTGCTAGGATAGATAGAAGCGAATTACTTGGAGATATCTTGGATATAAACCAATCGTGTGGATTTCAATAGCCTCCAGTGAACCAGGGTTCAGTTGCGGGATTAAGAATACCGGCCCTCGAAATATAGCGGCCCTCCATCGGCGCTAGAGAGCTCTGTGCCTCTCACCTCTATGAAGGAAGTTTGCAATGTCGGGCGTGGTCCGAGTAGTTCGAGGGGCATGGGATAGGAAGAATACTAACTTACTATATTTTAGATCAGTTTATGATCGGCATGCTCTATCACTCGGTATTTTCTTCCCTGCCTCAGGACAGTAGCATAAGGGAGCACGAATTGGGGGACCGCAGAAGTCGTATGAGACTTGATTCAAGCGATATGTATCATACTAGATTGTGAACTTTGAAGGAAGTGGGCTTTTAGGTCTGCCGAGAAAACAATAAAGCTGCACCCATTTATCAAATTTATCCTGCACAAATTGGGTATTTCAAGAGTCATCAGCTGTTGCCATATCTGTCTTCCAATACCCCCGCCCTTGTTATAATATTTTCACTGTAATGTTGGGACTAGTATTTTGCTAGATCTTCTATTAATAGCAGGATATCGTTCTGATATTTCAACACCGTGTGATATCCCATGGGCATCCGTTCCCAAAATATCATAACTACTATATCTAGGTACAGTACAGGACGGTAAAATTTGAATGCAATCTAATCGTAAGATAAACTCAGTCTATCCGCCTATCTAAGAAAGCCAATGTGCAGTCAATAAAAGCGAATAAATAAAAACTAGGCCAAATCTTGAAAGCCACACTTGTACACAGAGGGATATGGCGGTAAAAGAAAAGCTGCTGGGGCAAGGGCGGGGGTGCGAAAACTCCATTTCCCTAGATTCCTCAAGGAGAAATTTAAGATAGGACGCTACGGCGGTTACCAAGATAGTCCTGTAAAGTTCGAAAGAGTGGGCTCAGGTAGAGCATCTCGCTTTTTTGGGGCACCTCTTTTGCCTATGGTGACTTTCATACCTTCTTTTTATCAAACACCGCTCTCTAACCGAGTCACAGATGGAGCAGGAGGAGGAGGAACATACCAGCAGTAAAAGCCACGGCCCAAGACTGACTCAACCCATCATCCAACAGCTTCTTATCAAAGCCCTTGCTACTAAAGAACTCCCATGCAGCCCAGGGATCAAAAGTCGCCACATTCATCGCCCAAATACTCTTCCAGGGATTAACAGGCATCTTGTCCAACCTCCCCCCGTACGTGCCCTGAAACTCTGCTTTTGCGAACGCGGGATCCCTAATATACTCACTAATCGGCGTGGTAGGAATCATGTGAATTCCCTGAATAGCTTCAACAGCAGGGCTAAACCAAGTCGCATAATCAACGCTATTCTCCCAGAGAATCCCGCATACAAAGTTTCCCCTTACCTCCTGCGGTTGCACGGAGAGTTGGCTGCCAGTTAACATGTACATGTTGATGCTCTTCCTCATAACACCGAGCATCAGGAGACCACGGCCCTCGATGACCTTGTCGCTGATAGCCGCGCCCCAAAGTCGCATTCCGTAGGCGTAGTTGTAGTCTTCCGAACTGGATTCTTCGTTTCTGCCGTCGCCGAATTCGTATAGGCCTGCGGCCCAACTGTGCCCGTGGAACCAGTCGAAGTTGCGGAAGGGGATGTATTTTGTGTCCCTCGGGGAAGGGTTGGCCGTCTCTCGGATGAACGTGTTTATGTAGTCCTTGTTTTTTGCTACCCAACTATCCTTGTTGTCGATCTTGGCCTTGTTGTCGATCTGTGCGTCTAACCAAGCGATCACCGCCCCAGCTTGAATAAAGTAAGAGTAGTGGAAGTGATGGTCATTGTAAAACATATTTCCGAAATCGGCGTTGACTTTTTCGGCCAGTTTGCCGGCTTGCGTATGGTAGGCGTCCGAGACTATTCCTCCGAACATAGAGTCGTAGAGGAGTTTTGGATTCACGGCGTTTTTGGTAAAAGGGTCGAAAGCTGCCTTGACCTTGTCCAGGCATTCTTTTGTCAGGCCTTCGTCTTTTACAGCATCCCAGGCTGAGAGACAGATATATGCTGATCGGGCGAGTTTCTTGCCTTTGAAATATGTTCCTTCCGCTTTCAAAGCTGTTAGGTCTTCTGCTATCTCTTTCTTGACAATCTCTTTGATGACGTCTTTGTCTGCCGGTGGTATATATTTTTCTAACCCTAGCCCGAAGGTAACCTTGCTCGGAAGTCCATCTTCGGTCATTTCTAGATCAGCGCTGGAGATGGCAGTCATTGGTCCATTTACCCTGCTGTCCAACCTAAGTCCTGTCCTCTTCTCCCTTGAGTTTCCAGATAACTCTGCGATATGGTGCGGCAGTCCATAAACCAATGGCCCGCCAAAGGTTCCTTCCTTCAGGATATTCTCCTGGTAGTAACTGATAGTGTATGATCCTGTGTTCTCATTATTCAACTTCATAGATGACAGCGCTGCTGACCCTGGGTACCAACCCGCTGCCCTATCGTACACTGCTTCATCCTCTCCTATAGTCTTTGAGAATTTTGAAACTTTAGCACCCTGAATAATAGCTCCCTCATATTTGCTCTTCATCACAATTTCTACTGTGTCTCCCACAGCTTTAAATTGTGCGTCATCACCAGTAGTCCACTTTTTTCCGTCAGAGAAGATATATAAAAGGACGATATTCCCATCTTTTAACTGCGCTCTAATCTTCAGGAACCTGCCGTCGCTCCCTACGGCTTGGGTAATCCCGTATCCGGGAGGAGCGCGGATAAATATTCTCGGCGTAAGTTTTGTATAGACTGCCGTTGCGAATGCCATACCCTGACATACGGGCATTCGCATATTCCCATCACCACCCGATAAAGTCACATTCAAACAGAACTGATCTGTGGGACGGCTTGCGCTAAATCTCGGCGGCGGGGTGAACTCTTTCGCAGAAAAGTTTATCAGCGCTGGGTCCCCTAGGGGTAAACTGTAACGTTTCGACGCTGCCGAACCAGTCGTTGACTTTATGAATACCTGCTCGGTTCCACAATGGATTAGCTTTCCACTCGGCGGCGACGTTTATGCCTAGAGTTAGTTAGGACGTTCGAACAAGAACATACCCTAGCATCCGCCTCATGATGCACCACCGCCATTCCCACTTGATCAGGCCCGGACCCGCCAATTCCATCATCCCACCGAATCCCGTACGGTAGAGGAAATACGGTCTGATTCTGAAATCCCATCACGAAATTCTGATAATACTTATTCGTATGCATAGGGCCCTGGCCATCAGTTATATGGCACACATTCTGTGGTTCCTGTTTCAGCTCTGTGCATGGGTGCTTTGGCTGCGTCTGAAAAATAGGTAAAGGATCGTCGTTAGATACTGGGACTAATAAGTCTATAGGCTTTTTGAAGATATCTGCTATTTCACTGAATAGGGGCGCGGCCTGTGCTGTCGTTATTAGCAATCCTACTGCGAGGGTCGTAGGACGCATTATTTCCTTCCGTTTGTTGGGGGTTTAAGCTAGCCGCAGGTATATTTGTAGTAATGAATGTAAGGGGGGGCTAGCCAGAGCCCCCGAGAGTAAACAAGAAGGCAGAGGAGTAAAGGAATGTGGGAAGTTGAAAAATTCCACAGTTGAATGTTTCAACCACTAAATGACTAGAAGTGGTTAAAAGGAAGAATGCGACGGGCTAGGACAAGCAAAGGTGCATTAGAAATTCATATGGAAGATAGATAGAAGCAGCCATGAGAGGTCTCTGCTAGTTTGGAGCCTTTTTTTCCCCAATTTCCTCTCCGGTGGACGATTGGTTTTTCGCCAAACGCCGTGCTACTAAAGGGACTCCGCCCAGTAGAGATAGATTGGATCTTGCGGCCATTATGGCGATGGCCGAGGTATGCCTGCGAACTGCCCACTGACACCCGGCTATGGATTTCATGCTTGCACCCCCGCAAAGTCATTTAAAAGGTGCAAAAATTCGAATAATTCTCGGTGGAGCGGTCGGAACACTTATATCGAGGGTGATATCTGGTGTATTTTTTCTTGTTGGTTCTTTTCACACTTTAACGCCGCTCGGATGCGCCATTTCCAAGTGCGTTTTCCTAGCATTCCGATAGAGAGCATATCTATACCTGCCTCTATATGGGTTATGTAAATTACTACTACGTACTTACACAACCATATAACACTCTGAAACGTTGCATTTGCTTGATACTATTATGCTTGGTCTTTAATCCAGTAAGTATCGTAAGAACTTTAATTAGACCATGTGCCAGGTAGTCCGGAATTTGCCCCTCTGGGAAAGGGGCGAAAAACACACCAAAAATTTTGATGCCCGAGACGAATAAAGAAAGAAAGAAAGAAGCAACAAACCTTACTGGGAGAAGCAGCTCCAACAGCGTGGCATATGGTCTAAGTATTCTAGTCCTTACGGTCGTGATACCGAGCTCCAGTTAACCTACGCCAAGCTTCCTCACATCCGGACCTAGCTTCCGCTTACCCCCTTACTCAAAGGGTCCAACTGCCCAGGTCTTACCATGAGGTGAAACAAACGCTGATCTGAGGTTTCCGGGGAGTGACCATGCCGAGTCCTCAAAGCTCTACCGTAAAAACTCAAATAATAGAACCTTGTGCTATGTGGTCGAGAATCACCCACTTGAGAAAAGGGGCGAAAAATACAGCAAAAGCAGAGCTGCTCAGCCCGCCTGAGAGTCATAAAAAAATTATAAAAAAAAACACCAGACCTTAGAGGAGGCAACTCCAACAACATAGCACACGGTTCGATTATTTGAGTTTTTACGATACCTAAAGACAGTGCTTATTTTTTTTCAGTAGATCTCGGCGAAGCCTACTAGAATATATCCTGCTTGCCTTGTTTCTCCGATCAGTCTTTGCAAGGCGCGGCGTGGTGATTTCTTCTCTGCTTCTTCCGGTGTAACTTATTAGCGATAGGTAGCTCCTCAAGCTCCTTCCGGTAAATCCAGGCTTCACTTGTGGAACCGTATGATGGAACTGATACCGGAACAGCGACGGCGTTATGAGCTCAATCTAGTACTGGGGTTGAGAAATAGGCCCGACTAACGATGAATAACTGGCGATAGTTGCACTGAATCCGGGTTAGTTACCGGTGACTTGCTGTGACTATTTGGACCAGTTGCGCAGGCAGTGCACGGAGGGTGAGCATTGGACCATACCGTATCGATCATACTTGTAATGGAGTATGGGCGCCTCCTTTCCGCACTGTAATATAGGCTTGAGAATTGAGAAACTTGAAGTAAAGTCCAAGAGATATCTTAGTTACCCGAAAAACAGTTCCCTTCAGCGACAAGATACGGTAAAGCAACCATATATCCTTTGAGTTGAAGTGCTTTTGTCACTTGGCGGATTGGGACAGGTGGAAGGTGATATCATACGAATAAATAAGCCCCAACCCTGCTCAACTACCGTAATAATCTTGGCTTTACCAAAAACAGGCACTGAGTCCACACCAGGGTCTACAGTGCCAGCTGCCCAATGAGGCTCGGTCTCGATAGCTATGGTCCGAAATAAATATTAATGCAAATACTCGAGTGCATGAATAACTACAACATAAAAAGTACCTATCTTACAGTACAATACCAAACATTCGGGCGGCCACACTCACAGTCCGCCCACCCCAATCCCGGCAAACCCACCGAAACAAACCGAGAGTGACCACCACAAAAGGACAAACCAAGCGCCATCGGGAACCCAGCTCACCCATCCGACAACCCCCAACTCCTGGTATCCGACAACGAGTGACCGCCCATGCCTTGGACCACTGGGCGGACTCCAGCCTAATATCCGCTCCTCCTCCCCTCGATTAATCGCCCCGGCAAGCAACACAAAATTCCCACGCCAGCCCGGTGATTTACCCATAATGGAAAGGGAGAGCGAGGGCGTTATTGCACCGAGCCGGAATAAGGCTCGGGATTAGAATGGGAATCTGCCTTGCTTTAGGCAGTAATTCGGTTGTGGCTATCGGTGTTGCATGTGTGCAACGGGTGTTGGGGGGGGAGATAATGGAAAAACACTTTGGCAGACTGACAGTGGGGGGAGGAGGGCTGGGTGTCGTGTTCCAATGGTTTGGGCCCGGGGTGTTTTTTATTGGGGGGGAATGTTGGAGGTGGCGGGGAGAGTGTCGGTAGGAATGCCTCCGGTGCTGTCTTGTTTCAGAGGCGAGACAATAAGTACCGCATTACCTGATTAAACCCGGAATAGCACTACTTATAGAGCAGATGAAGCGTGGTACAATAGACGAGTGAGATTAAACCCTCCCAAGAAACTCTTCCCTCGTAATGTAAAAACCTCGGTATAAACATCACCCTGTAGTAAATTCTCGCCAAATTTGACTCCAGGGAGAAGCTTTCCCGCGAATCCCGCTCACTTGTTGAGACACTTTATTTGGATGTTCTGGCGCCATTCCGATTCTAGCCAGATAATGCGGTAAGGGGATGTAGGTTAGAGCAGATGGGAAAGGAGTCTATCAGTTTTGGGAATTTTGTTACTATATCCAGTGGGGTTTCGGTTATTCTTTGTGGTTTCCGGAATTTTCCACCCGTCTTCAAAGCACGCGATAACCAGCATGTGATCCAAGTTTCTAGTGGTGGCTAATGCTTAGTTTCAATATTGGTTGGTGTCTGGGAGTCATGAAGGCCCGTCATATGTCAGTACTGAAGGCTCGCGAGTCGGACATCGTAGTTGTAGGATGATTGACGCTACGACCAAGGATAGAACGTTCTAGGAGGATTAAAAGCATCTTCCGATACACTGGGTCTATGCTAATCCACGATTTGGGAGTATTAGGATTAGCGATACGTACTATCGTAAATCTTGTGTCATATTCAAACGTAAAATTGGCGGCATACAGTAAGATGGTTTCGAGTGAGACTTTGTGAATTCTTTGAAAAGCTCAGCTCTTAAATATCTTGAAAACACCCCGACAGAGTATAAAGCCCCTTTAGATTGCCTGACGTCCAGATTGTTCCGACCACCAATCCCATATCCTCTCAGCTTTAGTCTACTGCAGTATCTCACGTCTATACCTACCTATAATCACCATCTCCAACCAATAACTCACTAACCCTCATCTCGAAAATCAAAATGACATTCGGAGAAAACGCCATCTTCCCTGCTGCAATCTCCGGCGTTGCTAGCAGAAAACGCAAGTACCACCCGACTAACTCCACCGAAGAGCGCAAGAAACGAGCCATGAGCTCAATGACAGACACCATGGAAGTGATCTACCGCGACATCTTTGATCTAGTGAACTACACCGCACCAGACCCTGCAACAGCTCCACCCCTCAGGCACATCGAGCAGCAACCCCAAGTTATTTCAGAAACCTTCACGGCACTGACGGACCTCCTCCTCCAAGATATGAACGACACTGCCCACAAAACTGTGGTGTCAGAATTGGCAGGCGCATATTGGACCAGTGTTCACGCCACAGGGTTCAACTTCCAGGCAGTTGTCGGGGCAGACACTCTCAGCAAAAGCGACTCGGAAGCAGTGATCAACGGGAACCACGAGAGGGCGGGCATACTAATGAGTCGTTTTATAGGGACTACCGATCCCCAGGCTCGCTACCATAGCGCTTTCACCCTCGCGGTTGTTTGGTCTAGGTACTGGCGTCTAGCCCAAGAGTGCGGGTGGAAGACTGTCGCAGTGCTCCTCCACTCTTCTCGCTTCCGGGACTTTTCTCGCGCTGCTCACCTCACTCGCTGGAGAGAGCTTGTGAAGCTTATTAAAGCTAATATCATGAGCATCCAACTACTTGGCTCTTTCAACACCCACTGGTACAAAGCCTTCAGCGACGCAATTCCGGATGCAGACCAAGTCCTGACGGACCAAGAGAGAATCGGCTACGACGGACATTATCACCATTGGAGGGTACCGAGTGACCCTAATGCTAGAGTTGCTGAGAGACACAGCACGAGTTTTGAGGTTGGCGATCACACCAAGATAGGGAATAATGGGAAGGCCTTTGCGAGGGACCCTAGGCTTAAGAGGGGGGCTTTTGACATTGCCCAGCCGTGCGGGGCTTGTGGGAAGGCGTCCGAGGAGTGTCATTGTAATCTGGAGAATTGGTCGCCGGCTAGGATTGAGTTGGTTGGTACTGTTGGGAGAGGGACCGGAGTTCGAGCGTTGCAGGTAAGGTTTTTTCTTTCTTCCCCCCCACCCTCCTCAATAGGGTCGTGGTAGTGGTGATGATACGGTATGATGCGGTATGATACTAACTTAGAGGATAGAGTTTCAAAGCTGGAGAAATAATTGGTGAGTACATTGGAGAGCTGATATCCAACAGGGCTTCGGAGGATGATGACGACTTTTACGTCCTTTGGGGACATAAAAATGCCCACGAAAGAGACTCTTATAGTACAACTTCTAACCATTATGGTAACTCCTTCTCGTCTCCCGCCTCCCCTCGTCTTTCCGGGAGTGATAGCTAAAGATTTGCTCTTAGGAAATTGGACCCGCTTCGTCAATCACTCTTGTGAGGCGAACTGCGTCATTGAACATGTTGCTCGCCGTGGTAAGATGCTCTCAGTGTACTGCGTTACCAAAGATATTGCAATGTTTGAGGAAGTAACTACGAACTACGGCGAGGGGTACTTCCTTGGCAGAGGGCTGAAGTGTCTTTGCGGTGCAGAAAAACATCTTCATCCTCTGATGTAGAGGAGTCTCACTTTATGTGGGCAATGTAGCAGGTATGAGTCCGGGTCCAAACCAATTTACCTATTACATGTATTCGGTTATTTGCCTTAGTATTTTTGTCTTTTGTACCTCTTTTATGATTTCTCTCTTGTTTTCCCTTTCCCCGCTCTAGGTAATACTTAATTTGTCTTTGGTCTTATTTTTTCCTACTTTTTTCTTTTCTTCAGTTTTCTTAGTTTCCCCTTTTCTGTTTTCTTTCTTACTCTCACACGCTTCCCTTGCTACGTCATGAAGATCACAAGTGGTTGGCCTATACAATCTTGCCGATCAAGCTGCAGATATTACTTACCGTAATCGGCACACCCATTTATTGGGTGCTCCAATCCGTAGCGAGCAAGATGTAACCCCTTCCATTGGTAATTGACATGTATCGTATTTGCAGGAGGGCCTTTTCTATTGAATGTTTTCTGCTCATTTTATTGAATGGGCAGAATTTTTAATAAATCTGTTTGGATATCGTAGCGTCATTCCACCCAACTTAAGCTACCCTACTTACGTTCTTCCTTACATCCACTTGGCCGGACCGCCGAACCAGTAGACGTGCAGCATTGCAAGACTATTGAACAAGATCTAGAAAGGAAGAGACCTATTCAGAAGATTCCCCCAAATCCAAACTTCCGGACTCAACTATGCTACTCTAACCCAGGGAACAAAAGGTGCTGCCATTAGCTAGTCAAAACGAGAAACAAATATTCCTCCTCCATGACTCGTGTTTGACTCAACTTCCATAATGTTCCAGGCGCCAGCGATGAAGTTACTTCCATCCCACTAAAGGGACTTCTTGATTTGTGATCTCCCATAATACTCGATAACGGCTAGGTACTTGAGTGTTCACTGCATCACTAATGTTTCTCTGCTAAGCAAAATTAAGGGGAAAGTGGGTAAGTAGCCCGTTCCACGCCTGGTTTGGTCTCAGATCCCAAGATCCCCCCATCTCACCAGTTCATCTAAGAGACCGTGAAACGGAGGGATCCGCTAATTAATGAAACCTTCTGTGTCCGCCTTTTGGGTTTGCCGAGAACAAATAAACAGAAGCCCAAGAGGGATTAGCCGAGAAATATTGGATAAAAGATTGGATTAATACGATGACTGGCCTCAGTAGGCTGAGCAAGCCGACATTCTAGCTTAATGATAGTAGAGCTGTGATATCCGCAATAGCACTTGACTAATGCAACTTAAGCACATAAACAGGGTATCCAACCAACTTCAATGCAAATCCCCTGCTATTTCCAAGAATCGCCCTGATTTCCTACTCTATAAAACATGTGCATTGGGATCAGGAACTGGGATGGCATTTTTGGTGTAAAATATGTCGATTTACCAGCCTCAAGAGGGGTTAATCGCTTGGCAAATACCCATTAACTCCCTTCTGCTAAGGGCCAAGCAAATTAACAATCAACATGTCCAAACATCTCCCTACTCCTACCAACAGCTTGACCTACTTCTAATCTCCAATATCTCGACAAAAAATTGAGATATCCCTATTTCCTTTCTATTAATGAGTGTAAAATCGTCCACTGTATTATCCAATTGAGCCGGAAGTCTCATCAGAGCGGTGGCCGGAAACCTTTTAGAGCGTGAAGTTGAGCAATATTTTCTTGGCAAAGTACCTGTGCTCCTGCTGGGGGCGTCCCTCGCCGCCGCCCGGATCCAGTGTTCGCGACGGGGAGGTTTGTTGGTCCGGCCCTAGCGGAGGTTTTGCGCAGGACTTTTGGTTGGAGGGTGGGGGGGCAAGGGGTCCCTTTGGGAGAGGATATGATATCTTAAAATCCGAGGCCTCATAGGGCTGCCCGGGAAGCGTACCGAGGAAGTCTGCTTCCTTATCGAAACCTGGTAGGGCCGGCCAGTAAGTTAAAGTTTGTTTGTTACCATTGATAGGTATAATTGTTCGTTCGTTTGTAGCTTCTGGCAAGATCGGCGCTAGTAGACAGGCTTCAATTTTAACAATTGACATCATGAAAGAGTGCGTGACAACTCTTGATTTTATGTCAACTAACACACCGGCAGGCATCTCTTAAATTCCAAAAATAGTAGGGAAATACGAAAAGAAAAGCTAGAAAATTTTCATCCATCCCACGGCCGTATGCACAACTCCATCAGCAGTCCTCTCATCATCGCTTCTAATTCACCAAAATTTATAGACCTCCACAGCCCATAGCCTCCTGCAGCCCCCTGCAGGCCGCCCAAGTACCCACAGATCCCCGCATATCCGCACATAACTTATCTCCATGGATCCTAGCTTATCGTTGCAGTCTACTATTGCCTGCAGTACGCTACCATCGCCTACAGTCGTGGTACCAAGACTCAAAATAATGTCGGACCTGGTCAGACCCGTCGCCCATGCCAGAACCCACCGTTCTCAAAAGTCGCAGGACCGGACTAGAATCGTAGCCCCATCCCGTCCAATCTTATTAGCACTTCCGAATTTAATAACCATACCCCACTGAAAGCCCAGTTAACTTAACAAAAGTTAATACCTTTTCTAATAGGTCTAACTAAGTGTGGGTCCCTTGATACTCAAAACGAAAGGAGCTAGCTAAGATAGTGCTTTTCCAGAGTAGCGGGCGTGGAGGAACCTAACTTTTCCCTACGACCCCAGTAACTGAAGAAGTAGACTTATATACAGTATCTCCTCCGAATCCTGCCGAAGCAGGCACTAAGAAAGCTGCCTTAGAGAGAGTAGGAAAATTCCGAGGAAACAAAACGGGAATTCTCTAAATAAGCTTTTTTCTTTTCATCTCTAGCGCCAAATCGGTTAACAGCATTTTCCTCTCCATCTTGTAGTTCTTAGTCTATAGCTAGTCATTCGGATGTGATACTTAGAAACTATCTGCTAGGGAACAAGTGGGTTGAGTGCCCATCTTGCCCTATGTGAACAAAGATCAGATGACCTTACCTACTGTACAGAATCCATCCAAATATAAGGTGTGTGAACCCTTTTAGAACAACCAAAAAGGCAAATTATTCAGCCTCGTGCCTGCAACACGCCAGGCACCCGATACACAGTAGCAGCCCATTGTTTAGAATAACCCGTTCTAATGAAGTGCGCTTTGTAATTCTTGATTCAATTTAGTTCTTTCCTTCCTATCATCCTATCGCTCGGATAGAGGAAGGAACGAAGCGCGCGTGCAAACAAGAGGAGGAGAATTAAAGGAAATACGCAAATCAGCGTGCGCTTGAGTGTAAATTTTATATTTTTTCCTCTTATTCTGCGAGATTGGTGAAAGTCAGCCTACGCTACATTACCCACTACAGCCCCGCTATGATAGAGGGGGGAATGTTGTTGAAATTTCGTCATATCTCCTAGTATATTTCATGACACTACCATGTATTCCTTTACTTAGTTTGTGTTTCGGCTCCACCTGTACACCGCTTACATTACTACAGCTAAGATATATTTTATAGTGTTTTATTGTTATTTTTAGGATTTAACATGTGCTTTCCTATCTGGTGTTTAGGATTTTATGCATCTCTTATGCACCATTGTTGGTCATGATATTTCTAATATTCTCATCACACCCTTATAGTTACACACACATTGTTTTAGATTTACTTGGAAGAATCTCAGGGTCAAACATGTTCGCACTTATGTTTCTTACATTGTTTTTCCTATATTTCTCTTGCGTGTATGGGAGCGCACTTTCTTATATAAGATTGCTACCCACCTTGCTTAGAATAATAAGAACTAGAATTCCTACTAATCTGCTCTACTACTATTCCTCCTCGCTTAGCGTGTCCTTGCATTACCCCATGCACCTGCCTAGGTTTATCCAGATAGAATAGATCATGCCCCTGGCGTTCACATATTTGAACAGGTTATGAGCCCGGTGCTCTTCTTATTCTATAAGAAATACACTTAGTAGACGCTTCCCTCCAACAGCGATGAACTACACTCAGTCACTTATCCTTATCACCCTCACCTCTGGACCTTTCACGGCATTTCTCCCAGCGCAATTACTAAGCACCTCGCTTAAGTACCAACTGTTGCAACCGTGGCCTCCTCTTCCTCTTCTTTTCTAAACAACTACACTGGAACTAACTCAACCAATGGGCTGTGAATACTCCTTTCTGTACAATCAAACGGGAAAGTCAGATAAAGAAAGTTACACAACGGTGTACATCTTTATTAGAGGTTTTCACAGTTGCTGAAGTTGGACTTGGTACTGGAAGTGCAGACAGAGAAAATTAGTCTCTGATCGAGGATTTTTTATGTCAGAAGAAGAAGAAAGAAGAATTCCAGGTGCTCTAAGTGAGGATTCTGACATTAAAGAAGTTCTCGCCACTACTGCTATTCCTGAAACACCTGCAGTTAATCCTCCCCCTCGCGATACTCGTGGATGCTTTACTAGAAGACCACCAGTTCCTGATCCACATCCACCTCTGGCCTCCACTCCCTCTCCTCCTCGAGTCCGAACTCCACCACTTAGTACCCAACTCTATGCTGTTGCGCTCTCTCATCTATCCACACCAGTCAGAAACCTGTTCACCGGGTAAACAATGTCTGCACAAAGTGGTAAAACTTTGATGAGCCTACAGCCTGATCCCACCAATACCAATCCTTCTGTAGCAGGGGCACCCTATGGCAAGATGGATTCCAAGGTTGCGACCGCACCGAAGACTCAGGGTCAAAGTAAAGATAAAGATAAATTCAATAAAAGAATCAAACTGTAAAACTTAATATCATTAAGCCTGAAAGCTTCACTCAATTCAAGTTCTCGAGGATTGATGGATATCAGGGTAGAGTGTTGTTCATGTTATAGTTTAAGTAGAATAGTTTATAAGCCAACAACACTCATCACTACTCTGACCTCAGGTGAGCACCCTTCTCAGTTCAGGGTTATCCTGACACACTTCTCCGTCTGATTTGACATTTGGAGTTTGTCCGAGCGCTCAGACATGGTTACGTCCACAAATTGGAAGTGGTTCCTACAATGTATCTTGAATATAACCGGATGAGAGAAAACCTGTTCCGATCGTTGTCATGTAAGTGGCTAACTACAGACAACTTCGCAGTCTTCATGTCGATAAGACTCTCTGGCCCATCAGCATTATCGTCTTTTATGCAAGCTTCGTAGTCACCGATTCTACTGATACAATATCTTATTCTTGGTTGACTACTAAGTTCCCCCTGTGAGATGCATAATTGTGTTGTCCTCCACAGGCGCTGCCCGGAGCCAATACAATGCTGACTACCTCTACGATGATTAGACATATGCTTCTAGAGTCTAATAATGTTCCCACAGACAAGCTACTCTACTTAGAGTTGACTCCCGACTTGTACCGGACTAGATTTGGAAGCAATCTAAACTTGGCCCTAAATCTCCCGGTAGACCTCCCGGTGGCTGTTTTACTACCCATAGGTATATAAGAGTTCATTTATACCAGTCAGATGTCTTAAGGAGCCAAAGTAAGTGACCTCCCTCTGGGCGGTCACCCGCACATTCCCTATATATCCTGGGAACAGCATCTGGGCGGACGGACAGCCACGAAGTTTTCAGTGTTCTAAGCCTATCTCCAATCCGTAGATGTAGTATGGAGATTCTCAACTACATAGGCATTTTGCCTCTGCGCAGCACTTATTAATCGTTGCCAGAGGGGGGTGTTGGACACTCATTCCAACCCCAAGGCCGGGCTTAAATCCAACTTTAACTATACCAAGTCCCGGTATGCCTTTAGTTACTAGTTGCACCAGTAACATCTAATCCTGGGCATACCAGTAGTAATTCTAACATACTCCGGTATGGTTTCTCTGACGAAGGTAGGGTAGTCGGGTCTCAAGGTAGGGTAACTAGGACCCTTAGGTAGGGTAACTACATTTCGAATGTAGGGTAACTACATTCCGAAGGTAGGGTAACTTTACCCTATCATACCCAAAATCTCTACCAAAGTCCGCATGACATCTTGTAAAGTGTCTGCGGAGATTCCTGTAACCCTTCTATTGTTTACTTGAGTCCTGAGGAGTAATCCTTCCAAAAGGTTTCCCTCTCTAACAATGTACCTTTTGGTACCTTTAGTTACCATACTTATCTCTAAGGATAACTGTAACCGCCTCCTGAGTGGTGATGGGAATCAATAGGGTAACGATACTATCTCTATACCAAAGTGCGGTATCTAATGAGACTAAGTTCCGGAGGCTTAGACTAAGTTGTTGTAACAAACTGCTTTCTATATCGCAACTATCAAGTAGTTCCTAATAGCTAAGTATGTTTGGTCTTATTGGATTCTCGAAGTGAACTGAAGAAGTAACTGTTCAACCAAGTATATTGAAAACTCTGTCTGTCGAAGTCTGCTCTCTCTAAGTCCAGAGAATAGCAGGTCTGAAATACACTTGTCAGACTAACCGGAGCCTTGTAAACAATAGCCATTAGGACTCTAAAATGGTAGCCTTGAAACATTACATAAAACATATCAAGTATCGAAAGATATCTTGACACAATAAATAAAACATACTGAGTATCAAATGCTACTCGGAAACCAAACATAAAACATCATGAGTATCAAACTCAATCCTAAAACATACTGAGTATCAAACGATACTCGGAAACCAAACATAAATCATCATGAGTATCAAACTCAATGATAACACATACTGAGTATCAAACGATACTCAGCAACCAAACATAGTAACCCGTACCGGTTACAGTAACCATTGCTATAGCTCGCTGAGGCACTCTTATACTAACTCTTAGTCTACCCTGGTATCCTAAGTATACCAGACTGGACTTACTATGATTGCCTCTTGGTATACCACTTGGGCTTGTAAGGTGGTCAACCGTAGCTGTCTGTCCTAGGGTCATTACACCTTCAGATAGAAAAGGTAAATGACCGGCAAATACAAACCACCACACGAATGCATCCAAACGTGGTTTCGCCCCTTCCTACAAACTGAGTTCTGTCCCAAAACTTAGTGGTTCAGAGAACTACCGGACCTGACGTGACATTTCAAAATATGTTTTACAGTTATTTAATTGCTGGGATCTTGTTATAAGCACAGAAGAACTACTAAAAGAAGAAAGAGATGAAGATGGAGAAATTAGTAACTTTGATGATGTTGACGGATATTGCGATCACTACCAGTATGCTTTGGCATACTTTATTGAGACTATAGAACCCCAATGGCTGATCTTGTTGGCCACCCACAAGACTCCCCTTACCATCTTGCGAGCCTTTGAGGACAAATTTGCTAGAGAAACCACTTCTTCCTTTTTTGACTAACTAAATTCTGTTTTCAATACCAGGTATGATACATTGGACCTTCTTTCAAATCATATCAATCACTATGATACCCTATGGAATCGATTACACCTCCGTTTCTCTACAGCCTCCTCCACTGACTGAGACACCCAACCATTTGTTTTCAAATCTGTGTTCGAGTTCCCAGAGTCTCAAGTAGCCATCCTCCTCTGTTCTCTTCCAAAATCAATGAATAATATTGTTGATAACCTACAACCCAAGGAGGACCTTACCTACAATCATGTCTATAACAAATTGTTAGACCTGAAAATCCCTACCACTACTATCTTTGCGGATAACAAAGCGTATAAAAGCGTTAAGCATAAGCAAAATGTACAAGCCAGGAGCATTCAGGAGCACCTTGGACCACGCTCCGACATTTTCCTAATGGATATTAAAGGAAAAGGAAAGGCACCACGAAGAGAACTCACCCACAAGGGACCATCGGCCACCACCAAGGAATGCACCTACTGCAAAGAGCATCTTCCCACCGCTCACAGTGAAAGCCATACCTGAAATGAGTGTTCAAAGCTCAAAGCCGCCAATTTGAAGAATAAGGAAAAAAGGACCGATAACTCAGCCAAGACTGGAAAGGAAGAAACTCCCAAACTGGTCAGTACATTATCCTCTTCCTGAACCACTACCAAGATCTCTCCATACCCCCTCTGGGTTATAGATACTGGCGCAAGCTCACATATGACAAACAACTTAGATCTTTTTAGAAACTTTGAGGGCATGAAGGAGACTGTTAGCTTAGGTGATGACTCTGTTATTGATTCATGTGGCCATGGAACAGTTATGATCTTGGCCAAAACATGTATTGGTCATGTTTCTTCTATCTACCTTGAATGTGTTCTTTGGGTTCCAAGTTTGGGCTCTTGCAGTTTGTTGTCCTAGCGCGCAGTTGTTTCTTTAGGAAAAGATTTTTCTTTGGCTAGTTCCGGAAAGGATATGTATGTTTTTAGGAAAAAATAAAACTAAAGTTATCTGGGGAAAGCTTAACGGACAAGACTATGTTCTGCAAGAAGAAAACGAATCGGCAAAGAAGATTACTTACCAACAGTGGCATGAAGCCCTTGGACATCCTTCGTCCAACTATATCAAAAGTCACAACTGCTCTGACACGACTGACATTCCTAAACTTCGGAAAGACTGGCAATGCGAAATATACATCACATCCAAAAGCACAAAATGGAAGCCTACAACAACAATACTAGAGGAGCAGGCAAAAGAATCTTTCAATTTAATCTACTCTGATCTTAGAGGAAGATTTTTGAAAACCTACTTTGGAAAATAAACTACTATGTCACATTCATCGATGACCGCACTAGATATGATTGGGTTTATCCTATTTATGCTAAATCCGATATGGTCAAAATCTTTGCTAGTTTCATCCAACAACGTTGGATACAGGATCACGTTGTTATCAAAAGATTCCGCACAGATAATGGAGGAGAATCTGTCAATACTGTTATTCTAACATTGTTAGACAAGCATGGTATTATACCTGATTGGACCCCTCTATACCCTCATCAATCTAATGGTATTGCCGAACGGTACAACCGTACTATAATAACAGCTGCTCAATCTATGTTAACTGGCTTACCCTTGTGATTGTGGGCTGAGTCTATCGCAACTGCCCTCTATCTTCCAAATAGACTCCCTAACCGATCCATAGGAATAATTACGTCTTATGAATCTCTCTACCAAAAGAAACTGTCAATTAATCATCTTCACCCAAATGGGACCAAAGTTTTTGTCCACCTACCAGAGGAGAAAAGACAACCAGGAATAAAACTACTGCCCCGAGCGATTGAAGGACTTCTAATCAGCTCTACCAACTCTGATAAGATTTATAGAATCTATCTCCCTTCAGAACATAAAGTTTCCGAAACTCGACAGATCCATTGGACGACTGAGACGATAATACCACTTGGATCAACCACCATGGAACTACTGCTTACTCAAGAAACTTATGTTAAGCCCAATCCACTATCCCTTTCACCAACTACAACCTTTGATAGTAGGCCTGTGAAAACAGGAACCTATGGATACGGCTATAAAACCAACCTTTCAAAAACAACATACTCTGGATGTTCAACCTAGGGAAGTCCCTCAACCATCACGAAAATCGGGAAGGATTTCAAATCGTTTCACCATTTGCTACAAATGACAACAAGCAAAGGCTGTTAGTAGTGAAATGCCTGATAAGGAACCCACTACCTACAACCAAGCTATAAAAAGCTCGCTTAAGGACTAATGGCCCTTGGCTATAGATGATGAGATCAATGCACTAAAGAAGAATAAAATCTTCGATGGTGTTATTAAACCTATAGGATGGAACATAGTCGGAAGTAAGTGGATATTCAAAACCAAAAAGAATGCTGATGGTACTCTTGAGAGATTTCGCTCAAGAGCCATTGTCAAAAGATTTTCTCAAGCCTCTGGATTCGATTTCGAAAATACCTTTGCACCTGTTACTCGGTATGAATCACTCTGATTACTTATTATGATTTGCGCCAGAAATCAATAGCACCCAAGACAATTCGACTTCAAATCCGCTTTCATATATGGCAAACTGAAAGAAGAAGTTTACATGCGACCACCACCAGGGTTCAGTAACGGAGACAAAGTATGGAAAGTTAACTAATACATATATGGACTCAAGCAATCTGCAAACGAATGGTATGCTCTCTTCGCAAAATTCTTAATCTCCAAAGATTTTATCTTATCACATCAAGACCCATGTATGTTTATCCATAAGAAGTTTGATTATTATATCTCACTTTATGTGGACAATATTGTGATATACTCGGCCAGCACCCGTCTCTTGACCACTCTTACCAAAGACCTAAAAATGGCATTTCAGATCTCGGACCTTGAGGAAGCCTCATTTTTACTCAGCCGACATATCACCTATACCCCAGACAGTATCACTCTTACCCAGGAACTTTACATTGGCATGATCTTCTCTCAATTCGGAATGGAAAACTCGAATACAGTATCCATCCCCTTACCAAAAGGTATTACACTTACAAAAAAGACTACAGAACAATCAAAAGACCAAGTTACCTCATACCAATCAAGGATAGGATCCCTCATGTATCTTGTTACCGGCACAAGACCTAATCTAGCGTATACAATTTCATTTCTCGCACAATTCTCCCCCTGCCCTACACAAGAGAATAACAAGGCTGCTAAGCTTGTCTTCATATATGTTAACGGAACATGAAACCTTGGCCTATTTTACCCTTACACAACAACGAACGCAAAAATGTTTATGTTGACGCTGAGTTTGCTGGCTGTCTTGACACCAGAAGATCTATCTCCAGTTACATTGTTCTACTCAATAACTGTTGTATCTCCTGGCTTTCGAAAAAACAATTCTCTGTCGCTAAATCAACAACTAAAGCAGAATTTGTTGCCATGTCATATGGAACTCACCATATTCGTTGGCTCCTTAAAGGCCTTGCTGACCTTTGCAGCCTCCATGCTCCAATTGCCATTCATGCTGATAACACTGGTGCCAACTTCCTAGTGGTCAACCCCCAGCTTAATGTTTGTACTAAGCATATCGCTGTGGACTACTACATCACACGCAAAGCCTTAGAAGATAATCTGTCTGTTCTCCTCAAAGTTGAATCAGTCAACAATCTTGCCGACATATGTACCAAAATCTTAGCGAAACCAGCACATCAGCGAATGGTTAATATCTTGGGCTGTAGATCCTGTGGGGAAGTGTTGAAATTTCGTCATATCTCCTAGTATATTTCATGACACTAAAATGTATTCCTTTACTTAGTTCATGTTTCGGCTCCACCTATACACCGCTTACATTACTACAGCTAAGATATATTTTATAGTGTTTTATTGTTATTTTTAGGATTTAACATGTACTTTCCTATCTGGTGTTCAGGATTTTATGCATCTCTTATGCACTATTGTTGGTCATGATATTTCTAATATTCTCATCACACCCTTATAGTTACACCCACATTGTTTTAGATTTACTTGGAAGGATTTCAGGATCAAAACTTATGTTTCTTACATTGTTTTATATTTCTCTTGTGTGTATGGGCGCGCACTTTCTTATATAAGGTTGCTACCCACCTTGCTTAGAATAATAAGAACCAGAATTCCTACCAATCTGCTCTACTACTATTCCGCCTCGCTTAGCGTGTCCTTGCAGTAACCCACACACCTGCCTAGTATTATCCAGATAGAATAGATCATGCCCCTGACGTTCACATATTTGAACAAATGTCATTCTTCTAGAACAAGCCAATCACACTACCCTTTGTGGTTAAATATCAGGGACACGATAAGCTTAACTATTACCTCCCTTCCCTTCTATACTTTTCCCTTCTCACCCTACCCCCACTGCAGGGAATTCTCAGCGCCTACTAGGGGGATATTTAAAGTGTAGTATCATACCATCCATCTAATTAAGGGTTTAGAAGGACAGCGATCACAAGCCGTCACTCGAGGGAGGTTTAATAATAATTTATTACCCTGGCGTCGCCAAACTAGCATATACTAGGGGGATTGCTCGAGCGCTAGCCCCCACTAATATGCGGCGGAGGTGGACAAGTGGGGTGATTTTTATATATTAGGAAGGGGATTTGAGGCAACAAGAATGGGCCAGGTTGGAGAGAGCCTGTTTGCGGGCGATCTCAAGTGGTAGAGGTTCGGTTTTGTCCACGGGGGGGGCTCGAGTTGTTTGTTGAGTGGGGTGAAGTGATTTGTTGGGTATGATACATTATTTACAGCCTGGATTGTCACTCCAAAGGCCCTTCGTGAAACCATACTTTCCGGGATATTGGGGTCCGCCACCTGCAGACCCAAGAGAAGTCGGCTGACACTCCCAATCCCTTACTATAAAAAAAAACTGTTCAATTACATTTCACGGTCGTTCACTAGTGTGACTAATATAATAATATTATTATGGGAATTCACAGAAATGTTGCCATGAAGGGGGAGGGGTACCCTAGGGTTAATGCCCAATTTTGTTAAAAAGTCTTCTTCCTGTTGGGGTTCTCTAGTTGAAGTTCGGTTGTTACTGTACACGTCCGGAAAGCTTTAACTCCTGGATTATAAACTATATTCTGATCTTAGTACAAATTCTCAAGAACGAGGCAAAAGAAGCAGAGCTTGGTTAATAGAAGATGTGAAAAATATATATATATATATATATTTCTAGGGCTCTCTCGCCGAAATAGGCGTTTAAACGCACCAAAGCAGGGGCGTCTGGAGTAACTCCTCTCACGCCTGATTATCTACCTGCCCCCCACAATCCACATAGTATAGGTCAGGCCATAGAAAAACCACCCGCATAGTCGTACCCGATGACACCATGAATTCCAATACCACCCCTCTCCCGCTTCTTATCAGTCCGTCTTTTCCTCATTCTCTCCTCTTCCCGGCGGATATTCTGCTCCTCTTGTTCCAGCCACCCCTCGTACATGATAGCGTAATATGCATCACTAAAATCTACTGTGCCATAGTCCGTTTCGGCGTCGTCTTCAACCACCTCAGTTGCTTCTAAGATCATACCCCCATGCTCGCCAATGTGTCTGGAAGTAGTATTAGTCATGCAAAACGAGTCCCTAGCATAATTCGATATGGTGAACCTAGAGTCTCGAGGATTTGGATTAGAGAGTACTGGGGAACCTGTCAGGCGCGAGAGGGTGTTAGAAAGTTTCTCTTAGAATTTGTGTTGGTTTGTGGAAGGATTGTAATGACGGGGAGAAGTAAAGAAAGATGGAAGGGAAGGGGGGGAGGAGAGGCGCAATTGCTTACAGCTCCTACAGAGACCAATGTCGTCCCTTCCTGGCGCTTTCCGGCAAGAAAAGCATATAACGTCCGTTTTCAATTCCATCCCTGGCGGGGGAACCCATGCGTCCCAATTTGTCGGCGGTAGTATCGATGGGTGGTTATCTCTTGCGCCTGTATACCGCTTCGCAAGCGGCAGCGGTGGTGGGGGTGGTGGTGGAGGTGGGTTAGAGTCTTCTGAACCGACACATGAAAAGCTCATGTCTGACCTTCTCCTTCTTTCCCTACCCCCCCTACTCCCCCTTCTTCCTGTTTTTCCTTCTTCCTCTCGCCGAGTTTCATCGGCCGTCCTCCTTAGTTCCCCTGAGGATTTCATAAAGTGCTGGGTGTATTGATTTCCGATCGGATTAGTGGTTAGCACGTGAATTGGATAGCTTATATTCGTTAGTGTAGCTGCAGGGCGTCCTTGTGTCTCTTTCTTGCCCTTTTTCGAACCAAAGCAGAAGAAAGATCGGAGCCCCATTTTGGTGGTGATTGTGAATTTGGTTTCGGTTTTGAAGTGCGGTTGTGTTGTGATTTTCGCATAGTATATGAGGTGCCGTTGTATACTTTTTATTCCTTCTTTCCCTCTGCCACCAGCGAAGTAGCGGGAGCTCTTTTATCTATACAGTTTTTGGAAGCCGGTGATAGACGTGAGAATTACCTTGAATATATGGGCGAAGTTGAAAAAAACTATTGTTCTAAGATATGAAATACCCTTGCTTGAAAATTGAACCTAATTGTAAATCCTCTTTTAGACCCTTTTTTTTTTTCAAGGAGTATAAGTATAAGCACCCCCGCAGATAAACTTTCACTCCGCAAGTAGAGCAAGTTTCATATTGAGACCCTCTTCCCCTCTTTACAAGTAGCGAGAGAGTCACTGACGAGTGATGCAGCGTGCATGTCTGCCTCCGAATTACCCCAGGTCACACCGACCCCGTCACCCCACCTGTCCTCCTCAAGTCAGAACCCAGGAACCCACTAAAACTTAATACTAAAATCTCTTTTATATCAAGCTCTTTCTAGTTCCAAAACCGGGGCTAATAGTCCAAGAACCATACCAAGAACACACGACTAAGAGCTCGTGTGCCGACTTGAAACGTTTTGGGATTGAACCTAATCAATCCTGCTTCTCTCCTCTTTTGGGGCAACGGGCTCCGGAGAGGCAGGGAGAGGAATAAAGGCAGGGCGAGAGGTAAAGATTGAAACTTACTGCAGAAATTGCAAGAGAAGGAGGGCAGCACACGCCTAGCGATCCGGAGGTTTGCCTATCTAGTTATTGTGAAAAGCGTGGAAAATATTAATTAAGAGAAAACTAAGAAAGGAAAGAGCAAAAGTGACGGCGCTTGTTAGCCCCGATCACCCACTACCAGCCTTACAATCACAACAGACCTGCATTTGCTGCCCCAGCACAGGTTCCCGAGTGTCATACAGAAGCCAACTCAAACCCACCCAAGAGCTTTAGAAGAGTGGGAATAACGACTTTAACGCTCTTCACTCTGCGCTTCACTTTTTCGGGACACTTGCCCCAACCCCGGCACTTCTTCCCCGTCCCTGCTGCATTGTATCAACCATTCGAGTGACTATGCGTGACTATTCATCAATACTGGCACAACGCCCTTAAAGCGCGCTCAAAAGCAAAGCGGACTATTAGTACTTTCCAATGATCTGAGGCTGCGCGCCCCGACCCACAAATTTCAAAGCCTAGTTCATTTACCTTCATCCTACTACTTGCTCGCCAGAGGAATCACGCCGCACATTACACTACCATCTCGAGAGTTGTAAAACGAAGGGAAAATCAAAAATCGCATGAGGCGCGACGGTACGGAACTAACCAGTGAACCGCACATGCGGGTAACTTTAGTCGGGAAGCCGGATACCCTTTGGTTTTCAAACGCGTGCGGAGCAACCAACCAAACCGTGCGTACACAATCCCCCAAAAAAAACCAGATATAGTTCTCTCGATTTTAAATATGATATAGGATGAAGAGGTCTCACTTGCTTGCTTGCTTGCTTGCTTGCGTACCGACTTTACTAGCTAACCAACATAGCTGCCCAACCCGGTTAGCTCGCGTGAGCCTTTACGTATCGGAACTCCAAATGAAGCGTAAATAGTAACAAATAACATCAGGAAACAAAGTAGAAAAGGAAAGGAACGAAACTCACCGACCACAACGCCACAGGCGTTAAAGCTAA
>Ga0307507_10004081_pt1 | contig 26693 bp, 42 predicted proteins | sample 7_EM_MG_FD_207223 | JGI IMG/M metagenome (GOLD analysis project Ga0307507, IMG submission 207223) | Populus trichocarpa ectomycorrhiza microbial communities from riparian zone in the Pacific Northwest, United States - 7_EM | ecosystem: Host-associated > Plants > Roots > Unclassified | place...
CAATCAAAAACTCATAAAACAAGTCATGTGCCCTAACGGGGTCACATGCGCAAAACCCATGACTCATAACTATGAGTCATGTGCGAAATACATAAACCACATGACCACAATCGTGCGTCATGTCAAAACCACATGACCACAATCGTGCGTCATGTCAAATATCAACCAATAACAATAAACCAATGACACGCTATTGCGTCGTCATGTGAAAAACCTATGAGTCAACTGATCTCATAGTGTGAAAGATAACAAACCGATGACTAATAACTATTAGTCATGTGAGAGTCTGCCTTGCTTAGTCACCGTTTGTGACAGACGTATTCCCGTCGTCTTCCAGATTGAGCGACCCTTGTTCTTGTTTGACGCCAGGGGGAGGGCCCGAGGACGATATGTTAATTGTGACGTGTATCCCCTCCGTGTTTTCCTTGGTACTGTTGCTGGCATTGCTGGACTGTGTGTTCTACATTGTGGAAGTTTTCTGCTGGGTACCAGACTTTAACATGTTCTGGTAAATAGCGTTTCCACTTAGATTGGTATTCGAGCTTGTTATACTGGAGTTGAGAGTCGATGATTTCATTGAGCCAGTATTTGTCTCCTCCTTCTATCTCAATAGAACGAGGGAGTTTATTCATTTGAGAGGGGAATCGGTGCTCTTGCTAATGTTCGAGGTGAGAGATGTAGAAGGTATTGTGTATGGTCATGCAGGGCGGTAAGGCCAGCTTATATGCCCTTTCCCAATTCTCGCAAAGATTTTGAAGAATCTGATTATCTTGTAGTCTAGTTTTCTTCGATGGTATCATGGTCCACGGGTTTTGTGGAAAGAACAACACCATATCGCATGTTTGTAAGTTCGGATCCGGTTTTGGTACTGATCCTAGTATTGGATTTCTCGTAAGTGTGTGGCACCATCGCGTTCCTTAATGACTCATGTAACAGAGTCATATCTACTATTTTCGTTTGCTCTCCATGAAGCACATGGCTGATCATCTCATATGTGGAGATGATGCTGTACTTTGCGAAGAATTGTGTGCTCTGGATGGTCTGCTGATATCTGTTGTTGAATGGGAACTCTGCCAGTGGTAGGTAATCGCCCCAGTCGTCTTGTTGAGAGATGATATATGCTCGGAGGTATCGTTCTCATATGGTATTGTTTCATTTGATTTGTCTGTCTGTTTGAACGTGGAAAGCCGTGCTGAGCCTTCATTCCACCACTAGCTTCCCTGCTGTTTCTTTCCATCACCCCGAGGTGAATGGGGTCCCTCTGTCGGTCATGATATCATGTGGTAGTCCGTGTAGCCTGACTATCTCCTTCATGAAGTGATTGGCACACTTCTATGCCTCTACATTCTTCGAGGATTGAATGAAATCCTTCATTTTGGTCACCCGATCGATGATGACCAGTATGATGTCACTGGCATATCCTTCCGATTTGGGCAGGTCCCTAATCAAGTCCATCACGATTGATTTCCATGGTCGATCAGGGCCTTCGTTTAATTGTAGTAATCCGTCAGGTGCACGGTGGACCACTTTGGTCCACTGAGATGTCTTGTAATGTTTTATGAATCGTTTCATATCCTCACTTATCTTTGGCCAATAGTATCATCAGTTGATGAGTTCAGTGGTTTTTGCCGTGCCGCCGTGTCCCGCTTGGGGGTGGTCGTGGTATTTGGCGATTAGAGTCATTCGTATTCCTTCGTCGTTTGGTATCCAAATCTTTCCTTGGTACCATAAGCGGTCCTCCTTCCATCGCAACAGCCCTACCGCTATTTCATTCACTTTTGCTTTCTCCTTTGTCCAAGCTTCTTTTGCTATCTTGGATTTCTTTGTCGATCTTGATGGCTTGGTGTATTTCTCCTTCGTCTTTGTCTTGAAACTCTGTTGTTTCCAATGGTTCGAGTTTGATTTCTTCGGTGTCGGGGATGTCGCAGTATTGTGTCTTTTTGTATTAAGATTCTCCTATTCGTTGTGAGTCTCTTGTCGCCAACTGTAGGTTGGTCTTCTGCTCTTCTCGTGAGCGCGTCTGGTTTCCCTCCTTGTTTCCCTGGTCGATATATCAATTTTGATGATCTATTGACTTAGTTCTTGCATCCATCGTGCTTGTCGTTCGCTGACTTCCTCCCTTGTCATGAAGTTTATTAAGTTCTGGAGATGCTTAGGACTCCCACAGGTTTCGGCCTTCCCCTCGTGTATCGTTTCCATTCGTGACATCCCTGAACTATCCCCAGTAGTTCCTTGTCGTGTCTGTTATAGTTGCATTGGGCATTTAACATTGTCTTGGATCGGTTTCCCACTGGTCTCCATTTTCTATCCTGATATTATTCAGATAATATACCTGAGCACAGGTATTTCGCAGAGTCTGTTTCAATCTTTGTTGGTGTGATGGGGTCAAAGTAGACCAGTGCGGGTGCTGTGAGAAGTTTCGTCCTTAGTTCGTGGAATCCTTTTTGTTATTTGTGTCCCCATTCCCCTTTGTGGATGCATTTACTTTTTTGTTTTTGTGTATTGCAGTGTGGCTGTCATGGTGAAACTTTCTGTGAATTCTGAATAGAGTTTGCAAAATCCTTGGAAACAATGTATTTCTTTTATCGTTTTGGCGCTTGGCCATTCCCATATGGCTTGTGTTTTGCCTGGGTCTCTGTTGATGCCTTCTTGTTCAATGATAAATCCTAGGTATTCTGTTTTGCTTCAGTCGAACTTGGATTTTGATAGTTTGACTTACATTCCAATGTCTAGTATTGCCTTGAGAATGTTGCTAATATGCTTTCGCTGTGGTTGTAGGGTGTCTGAATACATCAGAACGTCATCCAGGTAGACGATGCAACATATGTCGATGTGTTTCATAAAGACCTCATTGATATATCGTTGGAACGCAGCCGGTGCGTTGCATAATCCAAATGGCATGACTAGGGATTCGTATGTCCCTAGGTTTGTCGAAAAGGCCTTTTTCCACTTATCTTATTCCCGGATTCAAATGTGGTGATTGGCGTTCTTTCTGTCCAACTTGGTGATGTACTTGGCCCCTCCTAACCTGTCCCCGGCTTCGCTGATAAGTGGTACCGTATGTCGATCTTTGTTGATAACTTCATTGAGCCCTGGGTAGTAGGGATATAATCTCAGTTTGCCATCCTGTTTCTTAACAAACGTGATTGGTCACATCCTTCCTGACTTCATCCTTTCGAATTCATCTTCGATTCTCGTTCTGTTTGATTTATCAATAGATCTTTTGCAATTGGTCGTAGCTGAGTGTCTATATTTTTTTCGGTAGTTCCAGCTTTCCTACGTTCAGGTCGATTTCCAAACCAATAGCTGGTCGATGCAGTTCTCCTGTTGTCTTCTCGCCTTTTTCGAATAAATGCAGCAAGTGAAGGTATTCTAGGGGGACTGTATCCCTAACTTCTTGGTCTTCATGGTCCTCCTTGTTTTTTATCCCCAGCTCTGGACTGATGTTGATAGCTTCCAGCTGAATTTCATTATTGACTTCATTGCATCTGAGAATACCGCTCGTTTCTCCTCTTCGGTACAACAGTCCGCAGGCTCCTCCTGATATTTCAGTTATTTGCATTTGTGGTTTGGCCTTCTCGCACTTGACCTTTGGGTCCATTGTTGCCTCTGAGCTTCAGGATGCCTGATTTCCTCATTCAGTGTCGTCCAAGTAGGCTACTTCCTCTCGTTCCTTGTTGTCCCTTTTTTCGATACTCAGTTGTGCAATCTGGTCTCGCTTTTCAACTCGGTATCGTTGGTCTGCTAGGTTGGCCAGTCCCCCCTTTATTTCACCTGTGTAGTCGGCATCGATTACACTAGCGCTTGGCATGAGTCGATATTTGACAGCTAGACTGCTTCGTGGTGCAATTTGTTCATAGGTGTTGTGAGGTAATCCGATGGCTATCCCAGTACAGAGACTGGCTTCCCCCTTGGCAGGAATCTTGGTTCCTTCTTTTGCGTCCAGGTGTTGTCCTTCCACCTTGGCTGATCCTTTTGTAGGCACTCTGGCCCCGTCTGATAGCTTCTTAACTCTGACTCTCTGGTCATTGGTGCTCTTGCCTTCGTTGTCCTGGACCTTGGAGAACCTGGTGATGAGGTTCTCTTCCAGAACCTTTTCTTCGGTACCACATAGGCAACTGGTCCACTTTTAACAGAGCAAATCATACATCGTTCGCTGTTGAATGTGGTCCTTTTGTCACTCCAATCAATTGTCAGGTTAGGTGCCCTTAACCATGGCATCCCGAGGATGACCTCATGGTTTTGGAGGTTTGAAACATGGAAGGTTGCCTATTCGCTATGGCTAGTAATGTCTATAGGTAGTTTTGTCATATGGGTAACAGGACCCTTAGCGCTTGGTTTTCTGTCAGCGAGGTAAATCTCCCTTGGCTTTTTTGCTTTGATCCTCTTGATCCTCTATTTGTTGCAGACCTCTCTGTCAATGAAGTATTCCATTGCTCTTGACTCATTAATGACGTGGATTGTGACAAACTGTTTCGTGCCGGGTAGTTCGATCTTGACCATCATATGGTCATTCTCGTTGGCGAGAGTTCCTGTCTGGTTGAGTGCAGAGTTGGTGTTTTCCTTGATCATGGATTTCCATTGGGGTCAGTCCCTCAGACCATCTCTTACTAGGGATATTCTTTGTTTCCCAACTGTTCGGGCTCCTCTTCAATCTTGATTTCCCTGATCCTGGGTTTAGTCTGCCAAGGGGTAGGCTTCTTGTTTGGTTGTCAAATCTTGGATTGTGCGTTGAATGGTTTGGGTCCGGCTTGCTTCCGGCAGTTTCTGGCTAACTGTCCAGCTTTTGTACCTTTCACACATAGTTGTTCTCGAATTCTCCTTTGGAACTCTTTCATAGAGATGTTGAATCTTGGTCACTTTCCCGTAGCGTCTAGTTTCATAGCATCGCAGTAGTTCTCAGTATCGTTATCTGTGGGTTAGTACGTACTGGCTGGGCTTTGGGGTGTGATGGTTCCTCGCTGGGCGTTCTTTCTTTCTCGTTAGATAGGTCTGACCGTTGCCAGCTGGGGTTCTTTCCTGATTGTTCATTGGGCTAAGAGGTCCGCGCTTTCGTATGCTTCGCTACTAGCTCCGCAGTTGTTTTAGAGTTCTGTGTTCATCCCCGATAGAAGCAATTCTCCACTGTCGGGACCTCCAGTTTACTTCTCTTGCCACCAGGCAGAATTCCTTTCAGTATTCCGTGACGGATTATTTGCCTGGTTTCATTTTCTTGAGTTTGATCCTTGCTTTTCCTTTGCTATCGATTACCTCAAATTGCGTTTCTAGTTCCGCTTTGAATCCAGCTCAGTTATTCCATCTCATGGTGATTTGTTCGTCCGCATATGGTGTAATTTAGGTTCCTGTATTGTCCCTTAAGAGGCTGGTTACATAGAGGATTCTTTCTTCGAGGTGGTCGTCCTGCCATCCTGATGTTTTGTAGTATACTATGAACTGGGCTGGCCAGCCTCAGTTTGTATCAATCTCCTCGTTAAACATCTGGTTCCTTTGAGTTGGGCCTTCCGGTTCGTCTGCTTAAGGCTTTGATGATCTGACTCAACTGTTCCAGGTTCAAGTCCGGTGTCGGATTGCAGGATGTCCCCATCCCTTGTTCTCTTCTCGCAGCCATTGTGTTTCGCCATGTCCTTCCTTGTTCCTCTGTTTCTTCTGATCGAATTGGCGATAGTGGTTCTGGTGTTGTCGGGCGTGTTGCACTTTCTTCCGTCCAGCCCCTTTCCAACCCTTCTGCTATTGCTGAGAGATCGAGTTTTCTGCTAGAGGATCGATGTTGTCTTCATTGTTGGTCTCAATTTTCTCTGTTCGGTAGGTGCTGCTGGGTTGACGAAAGCAAATGTCACAATCCTCTCTTCCCGAAGTGAAACTTGTAGCAGGTAACTCATAGTTCGCTAATGATCACTTCTCTTAGCCCGATAACTGTCGCGATAGTCAAGTACTCGGACTCCTATCTAGCAACGTTGATCGCACAGTGCATATAAGTCTGTCCTGCCTTGGTTCCCAAAAGCGTCATGAACCAACAATCTTGTATTGAAAGCATAGTCTATGAAAGAACTTAGATTGTTGCATGAAGAACCCATATCCCATGCCTTTTTTCCTTTTTTTTTTGTCCTGCGTTCATTGTTTTTAGGTACAAGAAGCTTCGTGCAGCGTCATCTATGGAAAGAACAAAACCTATTAATCAAAACCAAACAAAAATGAAACCTAATTCCTAATTCTGCACAATAATAGAAAGCACTTTACTGCTAAAACCGTTTCCCGACTATTTCCAAAGCAAATTTTAATATAAGGGAAATCATAACAGGAAGCGTAGTCTTACGCCTTTCTAGCAAAGAAAGATACATAAATCGAAGCATAAATGTACAAAAACCTTTTAAGGAAAATAAGCCTCGACAGGGGATGGGCAGGTTTTAAGTGCGGGAGGACGGGGACCTGGGGGTGAAGTATTCAGCGGCGAGGTCCGGTAGAGAGCAGGTCTTTGTGTCTGGGATGTAATGGCCTAGGGCCCATATGAGATTGGGTTCGGTCCAGGAGAGAGCATCGGGCATCTGGGAGTAGACCTCTTCGGGCACTAGGTCCTTGACGCTTGAGCGGGCAGGGCTGGTGATGATGGCGTGCACGGAAGATTCTGGGTCAAAGCTGTAGTGGGGGCAGACAATATCGGAGTCCTTCTTGGACCACGAGTGGTTGGTGGCCAGGTAGTTTTTGACCGCTCGCATCTGGTGGATTCTCCTAGTTACAAACTTCCCCAAGTCCATGAAGGGGTGGGGGGGTAGCAAGTGAGGGTGTTCGTAGTTTGGGGGGGTGAGGGCGTCCGAGGCCCAGTCTTGGAGGAGCATGTTCCTAGTGCGGCCCCTGAGGGCTGAGTAGGCTTTCTTCCTGGGTTAGGGGTCGGTGATGTTGGTTGCCGGTGGGTGAGGGGTGTGTACGACCAGGGGGAGGGGTGTGGGGCCTTCCTGGAGGGGCAGGCTTAGGTGGGCCAGGGCATCGACTAGGAGGTGTTTTCTCAGCGGAGGTGAGGAGATTTTGGGCCGCCTGTGTCGGGGGTGGTAGACAGGGGAGAGGCCTTACGTAATGTGCTTGGATAAGTCTTGGGCTCTGAAGGCACAAAGGGAGGGGAAGGAGGGTGGGAGTCTGACTCAGGCTAGTTGGCAGTTGGGTGGGCACAAGCGATCCTGAGGGTGGCAAGGCGTCTTGTGTATGTGCAGTAGGAGACAATGAGCAGAAGGCATGCTTTGCGGCACTGGATGGAGATGGGGGTGGAGTAAAGGTTGTTCATTGGGCTTCTCTGGACAGTCAGCCTGAAGCTGCTCATGCCTCTGAGCGCGGAGGAGTTCAGGGTAGGGAGGTCGGCCCCGTAGATGAGTATGGGGAAGAGGTTGCCACCGGCACTACGGCACTACCGTGGCACAGAAAGGGCTTAACACCTGCCCCAGGGGAAGACAGTGGTTAGACGAATGAGGAAACGGCTTGGGCCAAGCCAAGCCTGTGCCTGAACTGGTGGGTTGAGGTGAGGGCCGGGGTAAACCAATAGCCCAACCATTTCACAACGCCGGATGAGTGGAAAGGTGTCCTTCCGAAACCGATAGTGGAAAAGGCTCTCTGTGGTTGGTATATAGTGCCCCTATAGGAGGGGGAGGCCATAGGGATCAAGCAGTCGTCGACGTAGGAAACCATAAGGACTCTACGTATTGATGTGTGCTGGGGGGCCACATATAGAAGGAAGAGAAGAGGGGAGATCGGTAACCCCTGGGGGGTACCCTCTAAGACTGGGAAGGAGAGGTTGGAGGGAGCCCTGGAAGACCAGAGTGCAAGACCTCTCGACAGGAAAGAGGAGACCCAATCCACCATATAGGCGGCAGTGTGGGTGGCCAGGAGTCTGGCCTTGAGCCTGGAGGGGTTGACGTTGTCAAAGCCCACCTTGATGTTCAAGAAGAGGGTGGAGACCTTTATTCTGGCTCTTTGGAGGGTTGTCACCTCGGGATGAGGCAGAGGCAGGCGTCAGAGATGCTGATGGCTGGGAGCGAGCGGCACTGGTTAGGGTAGAGTAGGTATTTGGACCGGACGATGCCTGATAGCCTAACTTTCATCTCCCTTTCAAAAATGGTTGATATGGTTTTAAGGAGGACTATAATCCGGAAGGAGGTGGGTGAGTCGTAGGAGGCTTTGCCAGGCTTGTCCACTACTACCCTGTTGGCGGTTTTAAGCGAGGTGGGCTGGTACCCGAAGGCCACTAGGGGGGAGAGAAGGTCCAAGATGATGGCGAGGTTGATGAGGTTAACCTTGTTCCATACGGAATGAGGGATCCCATCAGGCCCAGGGGCCGCGGTAGCGGAAGATTTGGAGAGCGCAAGCTTGATCTCCTCTTTGGATAGGAGGATGGCTGAGGGGTACCGCGTAAGGCAACCTCTTTGCAGTAGGGGGCCCTTAGGGGGGAAGAAGTGGTCCAGCACTGCCTGGTTGATTGGGCCTGGGTCGGTGGCGCCCGGGAGGGGGGGGAATCGGGGGGTCTGTCTGAGAGCCAAAAGCTGTTTAGCTGTCCAGAAGTTGTTCAGGGAGGCTTTGGTGAGGAGGTTGGCCTAGTAGGAAGCTTCAGCTCTTTAAGGGCCTTGAAGTAGCCGACCTTGGACTGCCTAGTGGTGAGGAAGGCCTTAGGGATTTGCAGTTTGTTGGCGCTATGAGTGGTGCACGTAAACTCTTCTCGGAGGGAGGAGGCAGAGGGGTCCACTAGGGTTTGGACCTTGAGACGGGGGGGGGAGCGGGGCGTGGAGGCTTCGATTACGGTGGTGAGGGCGGAGAGGGCAGTCGAGAACCATTTGTGGAGTGGGGTGGGGGATGGGGTCATAGTGGGGGGGTGACACTAGCCACTTATTGAATTTGTCTGTTAGTTCGAACAAGTCGACCTTGTGCCAGCGTGGTCTGGGTTTGTGGTCATGTGGAGAGGGAGGTCAGAAGGAAAGTAAGAATAAGGGCATTGTCGGACCCAGTGGAGGGGAGGGAGCATGTCTCCCAAATGCCAAAGGCAGGAAACACCAGGGGGTACGCGAAGGCCAAGTCGATAATGCTTGAACTGTGAGTGCCGGTTAAGGGAAAAGGAGGGTAAACACCAGGGGTGTTAAGGAGGGTAATGCCTAGGTCTGAGGCTCGGTCAAAGTAGCGGGTGGAATCTAGTTCTTCTCTCGAGGATAAGGGCCTGGAGGGGTATGCTGCAGTTATCTTGATGTTGAAGTCGCCCCCGACTAGGTAGGGATATTCTAGATCAAGGAGGGAAAATTCGGGGGGGAAGGTGTGTGGACCCAGAGGGAGAGGTCTGGCATAAGAGTTTCCGATTCTGAGACGGGAAAATGCGAACCACAGCAACCATGTGGCGTGAAACAATGCAACCTCATAAAGTTCTCCGTTTCTGGGGGGAAGAGAGGTAGTACCGCAAATCTCTGCAGAAACTTTAGGGATGCGTAGGAGGCCACCATGGGCCTGGTGATAGGAAGGGCCAAAGACTCCAAACCCGAAAAACTGGGGCGAAAGCCTTTGGAGGAGGGTGAGTGAGGTCGCCGGGGCCCGTCCGTGGCCTGAGGAGGTTGGAGAGTTTTTGTTCATTGCCGGGACAAACACCAGGATCGAGGGGAGTTACTGGTGGCAGGCCAGGGCTAGAGGGTGTTGGCTGAGGCTCGCTGTAGGGGGCGAATGTGACGCTAATACGGCGTGGGGGTCTGGGGGTGGAAAGATTGCTCGTAGAGGTTCGAGGTGCTTTGGAAGTACCGGGTGCCAGGCGGCCATTGCCAGCCATATCCATGTCTTCTCCAATATGAGAGGAGGAGTTGGAGAGGTTGTGTTCGTAAGGTGGGCTAGCGTGGGTTCGAGGAGGCGGGATTGGTCTAGCCCTTCATTCCCTATAGAAAGTCTCATGGTCATCACCATAGTTAGGGCAGTGGTGTGGGAAGGTTGGGCAGCACCCGGAGACAGCCTTCGAGTTGCCTCGCTTGGGTCAGGTGGGGTTTTGGCATCTGTGAGCCGAGCGAGGATAATGAAGTGCACTCTACGCAGAGGAGGGGTGTCTCTGCGTGTATTGGGCTGAGGGGTGTCCAACTCGATAGTGGTTGGTACACTGCATGTAGCATTTAGCCTGCAGCGTTTTCACGAACTTGGATCATTTTGAGAAGATGAAAAGAACTGGGAGTAGGATCGGAAATTCGTCGAGGTTAAGAGAGAAGAGTACCGAAGCGGCCTGCGTGGAGAGCCTAGCAGCTCGGTCGTTGTTAAGCTACCAGGCCGAGCCAATCTGGACCTCTTTCACGTTGTAGACGTATTTTCTGAAGAATGGATAAATTTCGTCGTCATTGTCTGAGAGGATGTCGGTTGGGACAGAGTGAATTGCCAACTGTATAGCGGTTGGCGCCTTCGTAAACGTAAGCCAGGAGTTATCTCCGACGGGGAAGGACTGGTTGAGGCGGCTGGTCAGAGCATCGAACTAGGGGGTATATGATTCCGCCGGGGTGTTCCGAGTGGGGCCGGTGAGGGACCCTGCCCCTTGGTTGTTAATCTTTCCGATGAAGCCCTTGGGGAGGTGGCAGTTGGACTCAGTGCGGGTGGCGGCAGCGATGTCAGGGAAGGTGGTGGCTATGCATTGAGTAAGGGCATGGTGGACAGGTTCCATTCTGCCTGCAAAGAAGTGTCTTGAGGCCCAGGGGAGGGACAATGGGTGCTTTATAGCTTTTTCCCGTCTCTCCCAATCTCAGCAGCCAAGACTTTGTGTTTGGCTTCCTCATACATCGTTGGCCAGAGCCGGCCGCTTGCGCATAGGTGGTGGTGGTTTTCACAGCGTAGTCCAGGTGCAGGATGGCAGCGGTAAATGTCGACAGGTCATATTAACCGGAGCGAAATTGGTCGGCCTCCCAAGAGTTGGTGAAGGCCTTGGTGTACAGGTCAGGGTTGCCGAATTTTGTCTTGAGGCCCACGTCATAAAATGGACAGTGGGTAGAGGGGTCGAGGGTGTTACAAGACCGAGGGGGGGGAGGGTCTTGGGCCAATGGGGGAGAGTGACTGGGGGCATGGGGCTGAGTGTGGGGGGCTGTGTACTGGAGCAAAGGGGGGGCGACCTCGTGCCGGAAGGCGTTTGGGCAGGGCGGTGGGGGCCGTGGGGCGAGCGGTGTGGGCCTGGGATGTCACTCTGGCTGACAAATCGCGTAAGGCGGGCTGCAGGGGGTGAATGTTCTCATTGGTGGCAGATTCATTCGCCACCTTAGAGGGGAGGTCATGGCGTGACATGCTCAGCTCCTTCCTTTCCTTGCAGACTTTCAGTGACCTGGTTGTTGACGGTGTCTATTTGTGTTGTGATGGTTACAATGCCGGAGATGGTGGCACATAGGACGGAAACGGTAGAGCCTTTACTGGCTGTGATGATCTGGAGGGCATGAAGGGTGAGGTCTTGGACTAGGTCGGGGTTGAGCTGTAGTCTATTCCTAGTCTCAGAGAGGATCCTGGCTAGGAAGGCAAGGGGGAAGGACAGACAAGTTGAAGGGTACTGTGAAGGGGGTTCCTGTAGGGGGAGGGTATTGGCCCGGGAGATGGTAGCACCTAGTGTCTGATTCCCTGGGGGGATGGGTTGGATCCCCATCCTGGAACAGAGTGAGGGGTTAAGGTGTAGTATGATGTCCCATAAGCAAAGTGGGGTATGAGTTTTTCATAAAATGGAGGGGGGGGGGTGGTAGAGGGTGAGGAGCTTGACCCAAATCTCACGTCTCTTTTTTTTTCCTTTTGTTTTTATCATGTGTTCATTGTTTTTGGGTACAAGAAGCTTTGTGCAGCCCTCGCTATGGAAAAAACAACACCTATAAATCCAAAACAAAACACAAAAGAAACTGTGTTCCCAATTCCACTACAAATCTAAAAAATGACTTGGCTAAAACCATTTGCCAACACTCTCGTTTACGAGAAAATAAGACCTGGAAATTCATGACACCTAACCAAAAACCGTGCCTATTGCAAAAAGACAAAATGAAATAAGGAATTATACCCAAGAAACAAAATAATCCATGATACTGGGTTCGGTGCGTCAGGGGGAGAGAGGGGGCGACTGATACACACGGGTAATAGAGGGAAGTCAGAGTAAATTTCTGCGGGTAAGCCAGTCTTGCTGCTGGTGATGTACTGGCCGAGGGCTTTTATGTGTGGGGGTTGGGTCCAGATGGGGCTCCCCGGGTCGAGGCTGTTGACTTCTTTTAGTAGGAGGTCTCAGGATCGTGGGCGGGCAGGGGATTGGAGGATGGCATGACGGAACCTTTCCTGGTCGGTTGAGCAACGAGGGCAGGTGAGCACGGGGTTCTCATCAAACCAGGAGCGGTGGGCCGGGAGGTAGGTTTTGACTTAATGTATCAGATGGATCCTTCCGGCCACGAACTTCCTTAGGCCCATTAAGGGGTGTGGGTTTAGGTGGGGGGGATGGTAGTAGTAGGGGGGGGCGGGGTGTTCGGAGGCCCAGTGTTTGAGTATCATGTCTCTGGCCCTAATTCGCAGGGCGCCGTAGGTGTGTGTAATGAGCTGGGCGGAAGTGATGTTGCTCCCGCGTGGGAGGGGGGCGTGGAGGACGAGGGGGAAACGGGTTAGGCCTTATTGTATAGGGCGCGTGAGATGTGCTAAGGCATCAATTGTCAGGTGCTTCCTGATGGGAGGGGATGGAACAGGAGTCCGCCAGTAAGGTGGGAGGTAGACCGCCGAGAGGCCTGTTGTGAGATGTGGAGAAGGCTCTCTTGCCCTGAAGCATGAGAGGGAAGCCAAGGATGCTGGGAGCCTGGCGGAGGTTGGGTCGTTAGTCGAAGAGGCCCTGGCGACCCTTATCGCTGCCAAGCGTCTCGTGTACCCATGGTAGGCAATGATGGGGTGGTGGCAAGCCGCTCGAGACAACATGGAGGTTGGGGTTGAGAAGAAGGCATTGGTGGTCCACCCTTGGACTCTGTGCCAAAGGTTATTGCTGCCCCAGAGCCTGCCGGAGTTGGAGGTGTAAAGGTCGGCCCCGTAGGTTAGTATAGGGAGTAAAAGGCCTTGGCCGAGGTGGTGACAGAGGAAGGGTGTAACGCCCCCGCTGGGGGAGGATAGTGTTTTGACGAATGAGAAGGCGGCCTGGACTAGCGAAGGTCTGTGCCTATAATGGTGTGTGGCGGTCAGGACGGTGGTCATCCAGTAACCCAACCACCTAACAACTCGCTGGGGATTGAAAAGGTGAGTGTCCAGTTCGATGGGGGCAGTTGCGTGGGGGGTCCTCTGGCTGCAGGTTCGCCAATGTATTAGTTCGATTTTGGACCCAAATCCCATGCCCTGAGGGGGCTCTTATATAGAAATTCTGCCCTCAACCCTCACCCTGCATGACAGATACCCTCACGTCATGCGACTCATGACTCATAGTGAGTCATAGTGTGAAATCCCTCTGCTGACTCGTACGAGTCAGCTGTGTCATATCTCACAACCAACCAATACCCATAAAACAAGTCATGTACCCCAAAGGGGTCACATGTGCGCAACCCAGGACCCATAATTCTGAGTCATGTGCAAAATACACAAACTAAATGACCATAAACCTGAGACATCTCAAGTTACATCCAATAACAATAAACAATGACACAGCTATTGCATCATCATGTAAAAGCCTATCAGTCAAGTGATGTCATAGGGTGAAAGATAACCAAGCGAGAACTAATAACCATTAGTCATGAGGACATCTCCTTTGCTTAGTTACCTTTTGTGACCCGATGCAACACATCTCGATGTGTTCCATAACGACCTCCTTGCTCCATCCTTGTAACACTATTGGTGCATTCCATCATCCAAATGGCATGACCCCGTATTCGTACATCCCCAGCTTTCTTCAAAATCTGGTTGTCTATTCGTCTCCTACTTTCATTCGAATATTGTGATAGGTGTCCTTGATGTCTAGCTGGGTGAACAATTTGGCTCCTCCCAGCCTGTCTAGGGCTTCCTTGATAAGCGGTCGTAGATGTCGATCCTTTTTGATAGCTTCATTGAGTGCTCAGTAGTCGGCACACAGTCTGAGCTGCTATCCTTCCTTTTGACAAGCCGGATTGGGAAAGCCATTCCTGACTTCAGCCTTTGAATGTATCCTCCATTTTCGTTCTGTTTGATGTATCAATGGACCTCTTCCAATTGGTCGTAGCTGAGGGCATATATCTTCTGGATTGGTACCATCTTTCCTTCTTCTAGCTCAATTCCCAAATCGATACCTGATCAGATTGGGTGGTACACTCGCTTTTTTCCCCTTTTTCAAATACATCCAGTAGGTCCTGATATTCTTGAGTGACTCTGTACCTTACGACAGAGACTTCCTTCTTCTTATTGTTCTTCATTACCAGCCCAGTGGGGATGTTGATCGCTTCAAGCATAATCACGTTATCGACTTCATCCACTCTTAGGATACCAGTCGTTTCTCCCCTTCGATAAATCTGTCCACCAGCTGTTGCCGATATTTTGTTGATTTCCATTCCTGGTTTGGTGTTGTGGCTTTTGACTTGGTGGTCCATGGTGGTGTTGGAGCATCCGAATCCCTGATCTGCTCTTTGTATATCGTCCAACTGGGCAACTTCTTCTAGTTCCCTGTTGTCGATTTTCTCGATCATAAGTTGTGCGATCTAGTCTCCTTTTTCCACTCGGTATCGTTAGTCCCCTAAGTTCGCCAGAAGCACCTTCACCTCGCCTCTGTAGTCGGCATAGATCTCACCTGCATTTGTCATGAGTCAGTGTTTGACTGCTAGACTACTTCGTGGTGTAATTCTTTCATAGGCAGTGTGATGTATTCCGATAGCTATTCCAGTTCTAACAATGGCTTGCCATCTAGCAGGAAAGCCAGTTCCTTCATTGCATTCAAGTGGTGTCCTGCCGCATTGGCTGATCCTTTCGTAAGTACTCTGGCCACCGCTGAGAGCCTCTTGACTCTAACACTGACGTCATTAGCACTCTGGCCTTTCTGGGCATAGACCGTGGAGAATCCGGAGATGACATTTTCTTCCAGCCCATTTTCTTCAGGTACCCCATAGGCAAGGGGCGAACTTTTATGAACCCAACTTGTACATCCCTTGCTGTTAAAGGTTATCCTTTTGGCGTTCCAATCCATTGTTGGGTTGTGCTCTCTGAACCATGGCATCTCGAGGATGACATCCTGGTTTTAGAGGTTTGCCATTTGGAAAGTTGCCACTTCCCTATCACTCCTAATGTCCATAGGTACTTTTATTATATGGGTAACAGGGCCGATGGCGCTTTGCATGCCATCCGGGACCTAAATCTCCCCTGGGTTCTTCCCTTTCATTATTTTGATCCCGTCTTTGTTGCAGACCTCTTTGTCGATGAAGTTTTCCGTTGACCCTGAGTGAACCATGCCATTGATTGTGACTGACTCTCTTGTGCCGTGAAATTGTATTTTGATAATAATATTGTCATTGTCGTTTTCAAGGCTTTCAGTGGAGTGGAGTGCCATCGACATGAGTGCCCTGTAGTAATTTTGCATAATAATTAGTGTTCATTTGGGTTGGTCCCTTGGACCATCTCTTATTGTAGACATTGGTCTTTTCCTGACTGTTTGGGTTCCTGGTTGACCTTGATTTTCCTGATCTTGCGTTTGGTTTGCCTAGGGGCTAGCTACTTTGTTGATTGCTAGCTTCTGGCATGTACTTTAAATGGCTTGGATCTGTTCTTTTTAACACAGTTCTTGGCTATGTGTCCAGGTTGTGGACATTTGAGATATACTTGTCCTCAAATTCTCCTTTTGAATTCTTCTCTTGAGATGTTGAATCTTGGCCGCTTTCCCGTAGCATCCAGTTCCATAGGGTCACCCTAGTTCTGATTGCTGTTATTCATAACTCGATACGCAACATGAGAGTTTCGCGCCGTGATCCTTTCTCGTTCGGTGTTTTTTGTTAGTGCTGATTATAGGATGTACATCAGCAAAAAAACTCAACTTGGATTTCATGCATCCTGTATCTTGCTGGCGCCTCTGGTGAAGCAAATTTTTCAAATTAGAGTAAACAAAAATCACGTTACTTCATTAAATGCAACTATGTTTCAAGAAAATACAGGTAAAATAGTAACCCCTACGGGCCACATTTACGTGGCCATTTTTGGCTTCAAAGTTCCAATATTCCTTTAAGGATGTACAGAATGCGGCTGGGACGCAAACTCTACTATATGAAGAGCTAGGATGCCCTTAGATGCAAAACCGGGCGTTTTTTACTGATATGCATGACTGTTACCAGCTTGCTTTCTTTATGAATCACCTACTGGGCAAGATCTTTCATGCTCTCGTATTCGTCGCTTCTGGCTCCTCATGTGTTTTGTAGCTCTGTGTTCATTCCTCCTAAGAGTAGTAGTGCTCCTCCTGTCAAGTTGTCCCGCTCAGCTTCGCTAGCCACGAGGCGGCACTCCTTCATGTATTCAGTGACAGATCGTTGTCCTTGTTTCATGTTTTTGATTTTGATCCTTGCACCTCCTTTGACATTGATAATGCCAAATTGGCATTCGAGTTCTGCTTTGAATCGTGTCCAAGTATTCCATGTTGGGGTAATTCGTTCCTCCGTATATGAGGTGATTCTAGGTTTCTGCGTCGTACCTTAGGAGACTTGTCCCACATAGCATTTTTTCTTCGATGTGCCCATATTGCCATCCTCCTCTTTTGTAGTATACCACAAGCTGGGCTAGTCATCCTCTGAGCTTGTGTTGTTCTCCTCGGTATACCTCCGCTTCCTTTGCCTTGGGTCCTCTTCCCTCTCAGCTTAAGGCTGCCACAATCTGCCTCATCTGTTCCAAGTTTACCTGAGGTTTCAGATTTGAGGATGTCCGCTCTCCTTGTTGTGCTGTAGCCACCATCATGTTTCGCCGGGTTCTGCTTTGCTCCTCCTTGTCTTCTGATCCGGCTGGTGATCGTGGTTCTAGTGTTCCAAGGCCTGGTGCCCTGTCTTCTATTAACACTCTATCCGCTCCTTCTCCCAGTGATGCAAGGTTGAGGTTTGCCACCAGGGTCTCGATGTTATCTTCATTGTTGATCCCCGTTTTGTCTGTTTGTTAGGTACTGCTGTTTTGACACAACTATATGTTACTATCTTCTCCGCTCTAGCTGATACTTGCAGCAGGTAACTTATACTTCGCTAACGATCACTTCACTTAGCCCAATATCTGTTGCGATAGCTAAGTACTCTGACTCCTATCCAGCAACGTTGATCGCTCTGCTCTTAATAGCCAGTCCTGTCTAGGTTCAAACCCTGTAGTAGATAAACCGTCTTTTGTATTTTCAAGTAAAGTTTATGAAAGAACTTAGAGGGTTCCGTCAAGAACACAAATCCCACAGCTTGTTTTTCATTTCTTTTCTTTTCGCTTTTTTCTTTTTTTTATCATGCCTTCATAGTTTTTAAGTACAAGAAGCTTCATGCAGCCCTAGCTATTGAAAAAACAAAACCGATAAATCAAAAACAAAACATAAAAAGAGACCATAAACCTGATTACACCACAAATGTGCAAAGGCCTTGGCTAAAACCACGCGCCAACATTCTCATCTGAGAAAATAATAAAAATCATTTTTTAACAGGAAAAGCAAACATCCGTGCCTATTACAAAGTTAAAAATGTAAATAACCGCCTTTAGCAAAGAAACCAAAACAAGAGCCATTATCTCTGCGGGTAAGTGGGGGGAGGGGCTAGGTATGGGGCAGAAGGAGGGGAAGTCGAGATTCATTTCCGAGGGGAACCTGGTCCTGGTCCTAGTGATTTATTGGACGAGGGTCTTTATTAGACAAGGGTCGTTCCAGATGAGGCTGCGAGCATCGATATCGCTGCCGTGTTTCAGTAGGAGGTCTCGGGCTCCTCAGCAGGCCGGGTAGTGCTGGATTGCATGTTGGAAGAATTCAGGTTCGGCCAGGTCCCAGGGACAGGTGGTCTCTGGGTCTTCGTTGAACCAGCAGGGGCGGGCCGCCAGGGACCCTTTGGATGAGCACATTTGGTAGATTCTTCCTGCCCCAAGCTTTGCTCGGCCCATGAACGGGTAAGGAGACTGGCAGGGAGGTGGTTGTCGTAGAGGGCGGTACGTGCGTCTGAGACATAGTCTTGGAGAATCATGTCCCTAGTCCTGGTGCGTAGGGTGTGGTAGGTGGGCGGGATGATTTGGGCTATGGGATCTTGCTCCTGGGTGGGAGGGGGGTGTGGAGGCCAAGAGGGAAGCAGGGGAGGCCTTGCTGGAGAGGGGGAGTGAGGTGTACCATAGTGTCAACTCGGAGGTGTTTTCTAATAGGGGGGAATGGGACCGGGGTCCACCAGTTGAGGGGGTGGTAGCCTGAGGAGAGGCCCCTCATGAGGTGTCGGGACACATCCTGAGCCCTGAATGCGGAATGGGAGGGGACTGATGCTGGTAGCCTGGAGGTGGCTGGGTAACTGGCTGTGGGGGCTGAGGATACCTTCAGGGCGGCCAGACTCGTCTTATACCTACACGAACAGATAATGCGGGGAAGAGAGGCCTCCTCGCCCTGGATGAAGGTAGGAGTAGAGAAAAAGACGTTGATGGTCCATCTTTGGACCCTATGCCGGAAGCTGTTCTTGCTTTTAAGGGGGTTGGTGTGGGCGTTGAAAAGGTTGGCCCGATAGGTGAGTATGGGAGGGGGAGGCCTTGCGCGATGTGGTGGTACGGGAAGGGTCTGACTCCGGCCCCGGGGTGGACAGGCGTTTGACGAAGGAGACGGCAGCTTGGACCAGTGAGAGCCTGTGTCTGAAGTTGTGGGTGGAATTCAGAGCGGGGGACAGCAAGTGGCCAAGCCAGCTTACCACCAGTGAAGGGGGAAGAGGTGACCGTCCAGCTCGATGGGGGCGGTTGCATGAGAGGTGCTCTGGCTGGGAGTTCGCCAGTATATGTGTTCGGTCTTCATCAGCAAAAGTGATCCTTGGCGCACATAGGCCACATAACGTCAACCACGTATCAGGACGCAACCACTTATACTAACTATCATTGAGCGCACCTTGCGCAACACCATATCTTCTGGGTGTCACCTGGTACAACACCATATCTTCAGGGCGTTACCAGGGCACCACCATTTGTCCCAGGCACATCCTAATACGTAACCTCATCTTCAGGACTCACTCGGGAGTCAGGTCAATGGTCCCTCCTTTGCTTTGTGACCTAGGTCACAATATACACTTATTCACTCCATTTGAATAGTTATCTATTAAATATCTAATACTAGTAGTACTAAAGCTAAGATATCTAAATACAGGCAGCACCATATACAGGCCTTCCCCATGGCTCCTCCAGGTATCCCTCCGGAGATCCCTCCCGGTATCCCTCTCAGTCAGACTGGTAACTTCATGGTTATTGACCGTGTAGGAGTGGGCCTTATACCAGCTTGTACCTGGCGTCAAGCCCAACACCCTCCCGCAAACAGAGTGGGAATTGGTCCCGCGGCTGTGGAGTAATCCACAATCGAGAATTATTCCGCCAGCTTAATATCTTCACTGAAGACATTGACTTCATGGGCTTTTATGCGAGAGGGACGTACTTTATACCTTGCGTAGCTGGGGTAGGGCCCAACAACCTCCCGGGAACCGAATGAGAATCCGTCATGCGGTTGTAGAGTAATCCCGCCATCGAGTAATTTTCCGCCAGCATGCTAGCAACGCCCCCCTTCAGAGATGTCAGCGAAATCCTGAGCTTTGATGCCACCAGGACGTCCCTTATACCATTGGGTAGCTGGCGTCGAGCCCAACAACCTCCCGCAAACTGAATTGGATTCTGTCATGGCGGTTGTGGAGTAATCTGCAATCAAGTAAAATTCCGCCAGGGTACTACATAAGTCACCCACAACAGAGGTCAGTGAAATCGTGAGCTTTACTGCGACAGAGATGTAACGTATACCGGCGTGTAGCTGGCGTTGAGACCAACAACCAGCAGCAGACAGAACTGGAATCCATCTCGCAGTTGTGGAGTAATCTGCCATCGAGTAAACTTCCGCCAGCATAGTACCTGAGACCCCCCCAGAAAGGTTAGCTAAATCATGGGTTTTGATGCAAGAGGGACGTCCTTTATACCGTTGCGTAGCTGGCGTCGGGCCCAATAGCCTCCAGCAAACAGAATCTAAATCCGTCTCGTGGTTGTGGAGTAATCTGCAATCGAGTAAGATTCCGCCAGCATGCTACCTAAGACCCTCACCAGAGCAGTCACTGAAATCCTGGGTTTTGATGCCAGAAGGACGTCCCCTATCCCCCTATGTAGCTGGCATAGAGCCCAACAACCTCCCGCAAACAGAATCTGAATCCGTCCCGCGGTTGTGGAGTAATCTGCTATCAAGTAAAGTTCTGCCAGCCTGTATACCTATAACTCCATGAATAATAGTCAGGTAGGGATGGATCCTATACCAGTGGGGAGCTGGCATCGAGCCCTGCCTGATGCCGGTGGTGGATTCAGAATCAGTCTTGAGGTGATGGTGGAGCCTGTAGTGTGGGCCAAGTGGTGAGGAGATTGAAAAATGAGGGGAAAATCCAGAGTCAGGTCGCGTCGCATCAAAGGCTAAGTGCCGAGAAACCACAACAATCAAGTGTTCTTGAGACTGTCATAGCTATTACTCACTTTCAGACTGGACTGAGCTGGCATTTTCGCTCTTTGAAATATGAAGTTCTGAAAATAGAACTGCTGAGTCTAAGTGTCATGAGCCTGAGTACAAAATTAAAATGAAGCATACGGTGGCTTCCTCACTAACCCAATCATTTGTGCCAAGGGCACCCCCTCTCCAGTTAAGAGGAATGGCTGGAAAGCCACAGCGGCTAATACTCAAGTGGTACTCTGGGGGTTGGATCAATGAGTAGTCAATCGGAAGATATGATGGTGTTCTGAGCTGCTTCAGGAGGCATGGGATGTAAGGTTCTGTAGCCACTAGCGTCTAGAGGTAAGTCTGTATGGCAACCGTGCCTCCTGACCTACCTGGCGTAAGCGAGAGTGGCATCACCGCATGGGGGGCACCTAATGTCAAGGGTGCCAAGTTATCCCACCTGGTATCCTGACGCAACAGCAGTCCACCTGACAGACAGTAATTGTTTGCTGTTGTCGCACAGTCGGCAGAACCCTCTCGCCCATGTTACAGACTGCTGGGACTACAGTTCGCATTAGCAGAAAACCTTGCAACAGGCTATGGTCGATTTGTCGGTTCTCTTTGATTGCTTTAGAGGCTCCCCAGTCCGAGACCCACATGGTTACAATAGTGTCCACTGTTATTGTGTCAACTCCTCCTCTCCCTCCTCAAGGTCTCGTCATATTGCTCGGTTGCAGCTACCCTCCACTCACGTAGCTGGCACCCTACAGCCTCTTTACCTTACGCCGCCCTCGCGATTTCTCCAGGGTCGCACCCCTCGGTTATGCTCAGTTGTCATATTGCACTCCCTCGGTGGCGGATGTCAATGCCTTGGGTTCTTGTGTAATGTGTGCAACGCAGCAACGGTTTATAATAACCCCCGCGCCCCAATTGTTGTTCTTTCATTCTCAGTTCCTTCTGGTTTCATTAGTGGTTATAACAATTATTTATTGTGTTGGGGTCTATGGCAAGTGTTTTCCTGTTGATTCCTCCCCATGTATTTATTTGTATTTTTCTTTTCGACCACTTAGTCGGAGGGGGATTTCTTATTTTCCGTGGCTGGTGTGCGGTTGGTCTCATACTATAAGGACCTGGGTTGATTTCTTTTTCCCTAGCGCCAGGGTGGATAAAACAAAACAGGATGGACTTTTTTGTTTGCCATAGCTAGCGCTCCAAACGGTCTTTGTTCCTAGTAGTTGATAATACAAAGCACATGAATATAAAAAAAAAGAACAAAAGAAAGTGGCATGGGATTTGGGTACAGTGAGTCCCACTAATCCATCGGGTTTGTCCCGGAGATAATTAAAAACCCCCGTTCCACCACACGCCATGGACAGGCCCTGGCGAATAGCCTAACCCTCGTTCAACACAACCACCTGGATAGCGGGGATGTGTTTCTTTTCTTGTTTTCCTCGTTGACAGAAGGCCCCCACATTCCTACCATTCTGTTCCTAGACCTCCCTTCCTCAAAGGGCTTGATGCCTGGCTTCACAGGCTTTAAGTCCCTCGCCCCCTCGGTTGCCATCCCCCAGGTGGCCCGCTACATCTCCCAAAATCTGTTACATTGTTTTTTAGTATTACCTGTTTTTTTCGTAGTTAGATGATTTTGTGGCCCTTGAAGTGGACACTCCACAAGGCTGTTTGGGCTCCACTTTTCCCCGATGTAGGATAGACAATGCTTATCCCAGTCCGATCAACCCTCCAAGCCGCTTAGTCCTACCGAGCCCTTCTTTGCTATTTATGATTTTCCCTACTTGGTCATAGGCGACATTGATATTCTCCACCTGGCAGTCAACCCCTTCATAGTCCTCTCCTCAAACGAGGAGAGGGAGTAGGCCCCCTACTTTTCAAAGGCCACTGATGTGGGCTTCTCCCTCCTCAATACCCCTAGCACCTACACAAGCTTCCCCTTCTCCGGCTCACACCAACCTAGCGCCATAGACTTGTTATTCGCCAACACCCCAGGTTCCCAGCATAGCGGCAATAGGACACAACATTCCTCACGGCAACTGTTTCGGACCACGTCACAATCCTTATCTGCCTCTAACCACCCCCGCTCAAATAACTCCACTTCTGGTTCTTCTCCGGCCTCTCCACCCTCATCCCTATGAGCGAAACCCCCCCCCTACCCTCCCGCCTCCCCCTAAGGTCAAACCCCTGGCGGACCCCCCTCCTCACCACCCTCCGCAAGGAGTTCAACAAAGCCACACGTAAAGCTAAAAGACACCAAACCCACAACCTCCACACCAGTGCCAAACAGTCCAGACTGGGATATTTCAAAGCGATCAAGAGAGCTAAAGCTACCTACTGGGCAGATTTTCTCAATAAAACAACGCCTCCCAACATATGGACAGCTAAGTAGTTTGTAGCTCTGAGAAAGAACCCTAGGGTCCCCTCCCTCCCAGGTGCCACAAACCCGGTTTCTATCACCAAGGCTCTACCAGGTTCACTTGTTGCCACCTAAAGACCCCCTTCCCCTAACAGGACGCCTCTCAGGGGACCCCTCGGCACCCCCCCTCACGAATGATGAGATGCAACACCCGCTGAGCAAATCCTTCCCCTCCTCCTTGGGGGCCCTGACAGCATTCCATACTTGGTATGAAAAAGAATCAACCTTGTCAACCCGAGGATTCTATTGAAACTCCTCTCACCCCGGGGCGCCTTCGAGTCCCAGCCCCCGACGGCAAAGGACGCGAATGGCTTTGTCCTGGAAAAATTGGGGAAAGTCTCGTACAACTCCCCGGTCTCCTTCCGCATAATAGTCCTCATCAAATGTGTGTCAAAGATCCTCAAACGGGTCATGACAGTTTGGCTCTCCGCCATTGCCCGCTCCAAAAAAATCCTCCACCCTAACCAATGCGGCTCCCTCCCTGGCCTTAGCGCCTCAGACGCCTGCCTCTCCCAGTCACACGAGGTCAGGACCCTTCAAAAGCCCAGACTCTGGGTCTCTGCCCTTTTCCTCGACATCAAAGTGGGCTTCAACAACGTTAACGCCACCACCCTCAGGTCTTCACTCCTAGCCAAACACAGCCCCTTCTATATGGTCGACTGGGTCTCTTCGTTCCTGTCCGAAATAACCTGCACCCTGGTCTTCCAATGCTCCCCCAACCTCCCCACACCGGTCTCGGTGGGCGGCCCGCAAGGGTCCCCTATCTCACCCTTCGTCTTGCTCCTTTACATCACCCCCTTACACTTGGCAATACCAAAGTGCATAATGCTCTCCTGTGTTGACAACTTCTCCATCACCATGGCCTCGGAATCCCACCGGGATAACCTCCGCCGCCTACAAAAAATCTTCCCAGAAATATCCCGTAGGGGCAAAGACCTAGGAGTATCTTTCTCCGGGCCCAAAACCAAACTCATACACTGGAGGACTCCCAGCCAGGGGAGCCCTCACGACTACCCTTATCGAAGTAGATGGTCATCTTTTTCACCCCCAACTCCAGCGCCCTCCGGGGCATAAACACCTTTTGGCACAGAGTCCAAAGACGGACTACCAACGCCTTCCTCTCTAACCCAACCTCCATCGTGTCCCGCGACGCTTGCCTCCCCCTCATTATTTCCTACTGCAGATGCAGAAGGCACTTGGCAGCCCTTAGGGTCTCCTGCGCCCCCCCGTATGAACAACCTGGCCTCGGCAAGGCTCTTAGCACCCTTTCCCTCCCTCTCGGCTTTCTGAGCCCAAGATTAGTCTCGACATCTCACCAACCGTCTCTCGTAAGTCTACCTCCCGCTCGCCTCGCGGACCCCCGACCCGACCCCTCCCAGCACTAATCACTTACCAATCGATGCCTTAGCATACCTCACACGCCCCCTACAGGAAGGGCTGACATGCTTCCCCGTCCTCCTCTACTGCCTCCTCCCCGCTGGGAGTAACATCCCTCCTGCCCAGCTCATGCTCCTTATGTATCACACCCTGTGAGTCAGGGCCAAAGACATGCTAGTCAAAGACTGGGCGACGGAAGCCCCCACCCCCCCCTACTACAACCACCCCCCCCCGCCTATCCCCAGCTCCCTTTATGGGCCTAGGGAAGTTTGTAGCCGGGAGGAACCAGCAGATGTGGTCCGCCAAAAGCTATCTTTCGGCCCACCCCTCCTGGTTCGACGAGAACCCTGTGCTCAGCTGCCCTCAATAGAAGACCGACCAAGAAACCTTCTGACATGCTTTCCGCCACTGCCCTGCCCGCTCACAAGCCCGAGACCTCCTCCTACACGAGGTTGCCCGCGTTGGTGCAGACAGCCCCATCTGGACCGAACCCCCCCTCATCAAAGCTCCGGGTCAATACATCACCACCACCAGGACCTCCTTCCCCCCCGGAAATAGAGCTTGATTTTTCGATCCCACCACCCCTCTCGACACCTCTTTCCCCCCCCGCTGAATGCGTAACGACCCCCAAGTAAGGGTTTTGTAGTCTGCTTTTTGAGAAAATTGGTTATTTTAAGTTTTTCCTAATGTAAAAACCCCAGAGATTTGTTTATGTATTGAAACCTCCATCAATTTTATTTTTCTCCTTTGCGCGAGCATTGGCAAGTGGTTTTAGCCAAGTTGTTATTCAGATTAAGTGGTAGAAGCGGGAATATGGCTTCTTTTGTGTTTTGTTTGATTTATGAGTTTTGTTCTTTCCATAACTAGCACTGCACGAAGCTTCTTGTACCTGAAAAACAATGAACGCATGATAAAACAAAAAGAAAAAAGGGATGGGATTTGGGTCGGCCACAGTGCTTCCTATGCCTGCCTCTCCCTGGCTCATGAAGTTAGGACCCTTCAAAGACGGAGACTCATGCTCTCCGCCCTTTTCCGCAACATCAAGGCTGGCTTCGACAATATCAACGCTTCCACCCTCAGGGCTTTGATCCTAGCCAAAGGCACCCCCGATTACATGGTCGACTAGGTCTCCTCTTTCCTGTCTGCCAGGTACTGGACCCTGGTGTTCCTAGCCTCCCCCAACCTCCACACTCAGGTCTCAGTGGGCGCACTCAGGTCTCAGTGGGCAGCCCGCAGGGGTCCCCTTTCTCCCCTCTCCTCGTTCGCCTCTAGGTCCCCCCCTTACACTTCGGGATACCGAAGGGGGTAATGCTATCATACGTCGATGATTTCTCCATCACCGTAGCCTTAGAGTCCCACCGGGGTAATATCTCCCGCCTACAAACAATCATCACAGAAATATCCAGAAGGGGCTGGGACATGGGTGTATCATTCTCGATCTCTAAAGCTGAACTCATACAGTGGCGCACCCTGAGCCAGCGGACCCTGCACGTGACCGCCCCCATTGAGCTGACCGGTTACCTCATCCACACCTCTCGAGTCATAAGGTGGCTTGGTTACGTACTGAGCCCCACCATGATGGCCGCCCACCATGTTAGACACAGGCTCTCACTAGCCGAGGCTCCCTTGTTATTCGTTAAAAGGCTATCCTGACCCGGTGCCGCCATTAGACCCTTCCTCTGCCCCTGTATCGCCCAAGCCTACTCCTCCTCATACTTACCTACGGGGCTACCTCTACCGCACCAAGTCCAGCACCCTCCGGGGCATGAACAGCTTGGGGCACAGAGTCCAAAGGTGGACCACGAACGCGTTCTACTCAACTACAACCGCCCTCCTATCCCATGAGGTGTGCCTCCGCTCCGTCGTTTCCTACTGCAAGTAGAGAAAACGCCTAGCGGCCCTAAGGGTTGCCTGCGCCCCCCTCCACGAACAACCCGGCCCCCACAAGACCCCTGTAGTCCTTCCCCTTCCTCTCAGCCTTTAGGGCCCAAGACTCCGGTCGACACATCACTAAAGGCCTCTCTTAGGTCTACCTCCCACTAGATTGCCGGACTGCCGTCCCTTCCCCCCGCATCAGGAAATACCTACTGCTTGATGCTCTAGCCCACCTCACCCTACCCCTGCAGGAAGGCTTGACTCGGTTCCCCCTCGTCCTGCATGCCCCCCTCACTGCAGGGAGCAACATCCCCCCGTCCCACTCATGACACGTACCTACCAGCTCCTGCGTACCAGGGCCAGGGACATGCTGCTCAAAGACTGGTCTTCCACCCTCCCCACCCCCCCATACTACACCCACCCCCACCGCCTGACCCCTCACCCTTCTATGGGCGGTGCGAA
>Ga0307507_10004082_pt1 | contig 26692 bp, 24 predicted proteins | sample 7_EM_MG_FD_207223 | JGI IMG/M metagenome (GOLD analysis project Ga0307507, IMG submission 207223) | Populus trichocarpa ectomycorrhiza microbial communities from riparian zone in the Pacific Northwest, United States - 7_EM | ecosystem: Host-associated > Plants > Roots > Unclassified | place...
GCGCCGCGCGGCGACTTCAGGAACTTTTCGGGACCGCCGGGTACGGCACGAAGGTGCTGGTGTTCTCGTCCACCGTGAGCTGCTTGCCGATCGTCGGGAACGCGCGTTGCGAGCACGCCGGGCGTTCGCAGACTTTGCAACCCATGCCGATCGGCGTGGCCGCGGCGGGCTCGTCGAGGTCGAGGCCGGTCGAGTAGACCAGCCGGCCGGCGTGCCGCAGCTCGCAGCCCAGCCCGACGGTGAACGTCTTGCCCGGACTGCCGAAACCACCGATATTGCGCGACACCGTTCGAGCGATCCAGAAGTAGCTCTTGCCGTCGGGAAGCGTCGCGATCTGAGTGAGAATCTTGCCGGGCTGGGTGAAGGCTTCGTAGATGTTCCACAACGGGCACGCGCCACCCACCCGCGAGAAGTGGAAGCCGGCCGCGGACTGGCGCTTCGACATGTTCCCCGCCCGGTCCACGCGCACGAACGAGAAGGGCACCCCGCGCTGCTTCGGGCGTTGCAGGGTCGACAGGCGATGGCAAACGGTCTCGAAACCGACGCCGTAGTGGTCACAGAGCCGCTCGATGTCGTAGCGGTACCGCTCGGCAGCCGCCAGGAACGGGCCGTACGGAAGGATCAGCGCCCCCGCGAAGTAGTTCGCCAGGCCGACGCGGGCCAGTGACCGCGCGGCCGGGCCGGAAAACGCCCACGAGTCCGCGAGCTCGGTGATGAGGTCGTCGTACTCCAGCAACGCGATCTGGGACGCCATCCGGAACGCTTGCTGGCCCACTCGCAGGCTCGGTGCGAGCCGGAGCACCCGCGGCCCCGGCTCGTAGCGGTGCTGCTCGCCCGCCGCCTCGTCGATGCCTTCGCTGGTGACGTCTACGCCGTAGCGCTGGAGCAGGCGATCCTTCAGTGCGCCGAGGACCTGGCCGCGCTGAAGCGGCGCCTCCAGTGCCATCCGCTCGGCGCGGTCGTCCAATTCGGCGACGTAGTTCTCACGTTCGTAGAAGAAGTCGCGGACCTCCTCGTGCGGCAGCGGCGCCGCGGCGCTGCCATGCAGGCCCAGGCCGTTTTCGGTGGTGAGTGCCGCCGTGTTTTCGACCGCGTTGCGGTAGCTGCGGTGCAGCTTGACCAGGGCCTGCGCGATCGCCGGGAGGTTCGTCGCCAGCTCGTTCAGTTCGCTCGTGGTCACCTCGACGCCGAGGGCCTCGTCGAGCAGGGCCTCCTTGACGTCGGCGACCAGCCGGGCCGTGTCGTTGTTGGCGAAGAACTCGGTGTCGACGCCGAACGCCTGGGTGATCCGCAGCAGCACGGGGACGGTCAGCGGGCGCGAATTGTGCTCGATCTGGTTGAGGTAGCTGGGTGAGATCTCCAGCACACGGGCGAGGTCGGCCTGGCTCATCGACCGGCTTTCGCGCAAATGCCGGAGCCGCGCTCCGGCGAAAGTCTTGTCCATCCGAGCCTGCCTTTCCGGAAGGTTTCCGGTCCTGAACGGTTACGTGAACGGTCAAGAACGCGGATTTTCGTGTCAGTTGCGAATCGGTGATTCGCAACCTTTGCAAACAGCGTACGGACCCTTCGCAGAAATTGGCAACTTGGCGCACTGGACCGTCTTTTCGCAGGCGTGCCAGGGTTCGGCCAAGCAAGGCGAGCAATCGCAAACTTCGCAACACCGGGAGAGTCCGATGACGGAACAGGCCAAGCAGGCGGCCGCGGAACTGGCCGCGCAGTGGGCGAACGACCCGCGCTGGGCCGACGTCGGCCGCACCTACTCGGCCGAAGACGTGGTCAAGCTGCGCGGCAGCGTCGTCGAGGAGCACACCCTGGCCCGCCGCGGCGCGGAGAAGCTGTGGGACCAGCTGCACACCGAGGACTACATCCACGCTCTCGGCGCCCTGACCGGCAACCAGGCGGTCCAGCAGGTTCGCGCCGGCCTCAAGGCGATCTACCTGTCCGGCTGGCAGGTCGCCGCCGACGCCAACCTGGCCGGCCAGACCTACCCGGACCAGAGCCTGTACCCGGCCAACTCGGTGCCCGCCGTGGTCCGCCGAATCAACAACGCGCTGTCCCGCGCGGACCAGATCAACTGGGCCGAGGGCAACACCGACACCGACTGGTTCGCGCCGATCGTGGCGGACGCGGAAGCAGGCTTCGGCGGTCCGCTCAACGCGTTCGAGCTGATGAAGGGCATGATCGCCGCCGGTGCCGCGGGCGTGCACTGGGAGGACCAGCTCGCGTCGGAGAAGAAGTGCGGCCACCTCGGTGGCAAGGTGCTCATCCCGACCAAGCAGCACGAGCGCACGCTCAACGCCGCGCGCCTGGCCGCGGACGTGCTGAACGTGCCGTCCGTCGTCATCGCCCGTACCGACGCGCAGGCCGCGACGCTGCTGACCAGCGACGTCGACGAGCGCGACAAGAAGTTCGTCACCGGCGAGCGCACCGCGGAGGGTTTCTACACCGTCCGCAACGGCATCGAGCCCTGCATCGAGCGCGGCCTGGCCTACGCCCAGTACGCCGACCTGCTGTGGATGGAGACCTCGAAGCCGGACCTCGAGGTGGCGCGCAAGTTCGCCGAGGCCATCAAGGCGAAGTACCCGAACCAGCTGCTGGCCTACAACTGCTCGCCGTCGTTCAACTGGAAGAAGCACCTGGACGACGCGACGATCGCGAAGTACCAGCGCGAGCTCGGGCACATGGGCTACAAGTTCCAGTTCATCACCCTGGCCGGCTTCCACGCGCTGAACTACTCGATGTTCGACCTGGCGCACGGCTACGCCCGCGACGGCATGACCGCCTACGTCGACCTGCAGGAGCGCGAGTTCGCCGCCGAGGAGCGGGGCTACACCGCGACGAAGCACCAGCGTGAGGTCGGCACCGGCTGGTTCGACCTGGTCGCGACCGCACTGAACCCGACCAGCTCCACCACCGCGCTCAAGGGCTCCACCGAGGAAGCCCAGTTCTGACGCATTCTTCGCGGACCGGCGGCGGCACCCCCTCGCACCGCCGGTCCGCGGGCCCACTTTCCCGACCTTGCTCTGCTCGCGGAGGCATCCCATGGCTGATCGGCTGAACTACCGCATCGAGGTCACCGCACCGGTCGAAGGCCGGTTCGCCGAGATCCTCACCCCGGCCGCGCTCGACTTCCTCGCCAAGCTGGACAACACGTTCGCCGGACGACGTCGCGAGCTGCTCGACGCTCGCCGTGTGCGCCGCGAGGAACTGCAGTCCGGCGAGAAGCCCCTGGGTTTCCTGCCCGAAACCCGGCAGATCCGCGACGACGAGTCCTGGCACATCGCCCCGGCCGCGCCCGGCTTGGAGGACCGCCGCGTCGAGATCACCGGTCCGACCGACCGGAAGATGACGGTCAACGCGCTGAACTCCGGCGCCAAGGTCTGGCTGGCCGACTTCGAGGACGCGACTTCGCCGACATGGCACAACGTCATCGACGGCCAGATCAACCTCTACGACGCCATCCGCCGCAACATCGACTTCACCACTGAGCAGGGCAAGCGGTACACGATCGGCGACGAACCGGCCACGATCGTCGCGCGGCCGCGCGGCTGGCACCTGGTGGAGAAGCACATCCGCATCGACGGCCGCCCCGTTTCGGCCAGCCTGGTCGACTTCGGCCTGTATTTCTTCCACAATGCGCGACAGCTGCTCGCCCGCGGCGTCGGCCCGTACTTCTACCTGCCGAAGCTGGAGAGCCACCTCGAAGCCCGGCTGTGGAACGACGTCTTCGTGCTGGCGCAGCGCGAACTCGGCATCCCGCGCGGCTCGATCCGCGCCACGGTGCTGATCGAGACGATCACTGCGGCGTTCGAGATGGACGAAATCCTCTACGAGCTGCGCGAGCACGTCTCCGGGCTGAACGCGGGCCGCTGGGACTACATCTTCAGCCTGATCAAGAACTTCTCCTCCCGCGGTGCTGATTTTGTGCTGCCGGACCGCGCGCAGGTCACCATGACCGTGCCGTTCATGCGTGCCTACACCGAGCTGCTGGTGCGCACCTGCCACCAGCGCGGCGCGCACGCCATCGGCGGCATGGCCGCGTTCATTCCCAGCCGTGACCCCGAGATCAACGCCGTCGCGCTCGACAAGGTGCGTCAGGACAAGGAACGCGAGGCGGGCGACGGTTTCGACGGTTCGTGGGTCGCGCACCCCGGTCTTGTCCCGGTTTGCCGTGAGGTGTTCGACAGCGTGCTCGGCGGCTGGCCCAACCAGCTCGGCAGGCTCCGCGAGGACGTTTCCGTGACCGCGGAGGACCTGCTGGACGTCGCGAGCGCCGGTGGCGAAGTCACCGAGGCCGGCGTGCGCGCGAACATCAACGTCGCGCTGCGCTACATCGACGCCTGGCTGCAGGGCACGGGTGCCGCGGCCATCCACAACCTGATGGAGGACGCCGCGACCGCGGAAATCGCGCGCTGCCAGGTGTGGCAGTGGATCCGCAACGGCACGAAGCTCGAGGACGGCACGGCGTTGACCCGGGAGCTGGCGGTCGAGTACCTGCACGACGAGCTGGCGCGGGTGCGTGCGGAATTCGGCGACGGCAACCGGCTCGACGACGCGTACGAGATCTTCACTGAGACCGCGCTGGGCGAGAAGCTACCGAGCTTCCTCACCACGGGCGCCTACGCGCGGTACCTCACAGACGCCCGGTAGCAGGGCTGTGCTCGATGCGCTCACAGCGGTAAGCGTGCTTCGAGCTCCGGCTGTCCCTACCTGACGAGGGACAGTCGGCTTCCACACCTTTGATTTGGGATGAAGGTGTGGGCCGGATGGGTCCGGTGGCGGAGGCTCCCCGCCGCCGGACCCGTTCGTCTGCGCCGGGCACCGGCATTCGGGTGAAGCCCGGTCGCGGCGGAATCACGGTTCGCGTGTCGTGTTAACGGCGGCGGCCCGGGAGCGGACTCGCGGATGGGGTGGTTCGCCGCAGCCGTGGAGGTCGACGTGGCCGGAGTGGATTGGCGTGTCAGGGCTCCCCGGATCGCGCTCGCGCTCGCTGTGGTCGCGGTGCTGCTCGCCGGGGTGGGCGTGGTGCTGTACGGACGTTCCCCGGCGGAAGCGGGAACGTCTCTTGCGGCCGGTGGTGCGGAGTTGTCGTTCAACGGCGTCGAAGTGTTCGTCCCGCCGGGCGCGGTGGCCGAAGGGACTCGCGTTTCCCTGGGTGACGCGGGGAACGGCACGGTGCCCGCGCGTGCCGTTCGGCGGACCGGCGGCGGTGTCCGCGTGACCTTCGAAGGCGCGCAGCCGCGGCTTCCGGTCCAGGTGCGGATACCGGCGGCCCAGCCGCCCGACGGCCTGTCGCCGGTTTTGATCACGGGTGGGACGAAGCCGTATCTCGTGCCCGCCACCTACGACGTGGCGACGCACCGGTTGATCGCTGATGTCGTTCAGCCCCAAGGGGTCTGGGGTGGCCTGTTGGACTTCGCCGAGTTCGCGCGCGACGCGGTGAACGTCCCAGCGCCTGCCCGTCCCGATTGTGCCGGGCGCGCGATGAGTGCGTCCGGCGTCACGGTGGGAATCGCCGGGAATTACGGCGCTGATCAGGCGTCCGCGGTGTGGCCTTGCGTCGCGCTCGACAACGGACGGGTGAGCGTGACCCTCGCCGCCGGCACGTCCATGTCGTACCGGGTCGATGTGCCGTCGGGGTGGCCGGCGAACGGAAAAAGCGACCTGTTGATGGGGGACGTTCCGCTGACCTATGACGTCCCTCAGGGCAGGGTCCCCGCCACCGTGCGGGGTCGTGTCGATCCCGGTCCCTATCTCGGTGTCACCCTCGCGCGGATGGCTCGCGGAGCATCGGACCTGTTCGGGACGAGTGCCGTGGGTGACAACGAGATGGTCGGTTGTGCCGCGGCTGCGGGTGCGGCGCGCTACGTCCCGGACCGGCCGTTCCCCGAGGTCGTGGCCGATTTGTGGACCGCGCTGAAGCCGTGCGTCGGACCCGCGGCCCCAGCCGTGTTCGAGCGCGTCAGCGGCAGTCTTGGTGCGATCGCGGCGAACCTTGAGCCCGTCGTGCGCAAAGCCGCGGACGCCGGCTTCAGTGTGCAGCTGACCGTGAAACGCGGGGGAGAATCGCACACCGACGTCGTCGAATATCGGCCATGGTCCGGTAGCCGGGTGGCCGGCTCGCTGAGGACGACGTCCGCGTCGGGCAGCTGTTGGGCGACGTCGACGGTTTCGCGTCGTCAGGACGCTTACCGGTGTTCGACGGTCGACGACCTGCTGTATGACCCGTGTTTCGCCAGTGTCTCCGCGGCGGCGCAAGTCGTGTGTCCGGTGGCGCAGACGAAGGCGGTACTGCTCGCGCTGACCGGAGCGTTGCCGTCGCCGCCCAAGGCTGAGGGGAAGGCGGATTTGTTCCTGCTTGCCCTGACTACGGGTCTGCAGTGTTCCGCGTTCACCGGTAACGCGGTCGCCGTGGGCGGGATGAACGCGCGGTTCGCGTGCGACGACCACAAGACACTTCTGTACGGAGATTTGGACACAAGCAGTCCATTGTGGACGGCTCAGGCGGCGGTGGGCGAAGTGGCGCCGTTGCGGCTGGTGACCATCGTGAAGGCCTATCGCTGACACGTCATGCTGCGTACGCGGCGACGAGCACCTTCGCAGCTTCACGTGCGTTGGTCGCTTCGCTTGCGTCGCCGGTTATCGCGGCGAGCACTGTCGCTCCTTCGACCAGGGTGAACAGCTGATCGGCCAGCGACTCGTCCGGTACGAGCTCGCGAAGGTAGGCGCGGACTTCGTCCTTGTGCTTCCGGATCGCCGCGGCGATGCCGGGGGCGGGTTCCCCGAACTCGCCGAACGAGTTGACGAAGGCACAGCCTCGGAAGCCCGGTTCGCGGAACCAGCCGGCGAGCCAGTCGAAGACGGCCAGCGGGCGGTTGCCGTGGTCGTGGACGTAGTCGCGCAGGGAGCGGCGCCAGCGTTCGTCGCGGCGTAGCAGGTAGGCTTCGACGAGGTCGTCCTTCGCGGGAAAGCACTGGTAGAGCCGCTTCAGTGAGACGCCGGACCGGGCACGCACGGCGTCCATTCCGACGGCCTGGACGCCGTGGGCGTAGAAGAGGTCCTCGGCGGCCTCCAGTAGCCGCTCGGTCGCTTCCGCGCGATCCATGTCACCTGTCCCTGGTGCGGAGAATGAGCGTTCTCTACTCTAGCGCACAGCGGAGAACGTTCGTTCTCCAAGCTGGAAGGAGCCGTTATGTCCGCGCGCCCCCCGTTTCCGCCGTTCGACGAGGACACCGCCCGGCAGAAGGTCCAGGCCGCCGAAGACGCCTGGAACACTCGCGATCCTGAGCGGGTCTCGCTCGCCTACACCGAGGACTCGATCTGGCGCAATCGCGACCGGTACGTCGCGGGCCGCGACCAGATCGTCGAGTTCCTGACCGAAAAATGGACGCGGGAGCTGGACTACGCGCTGCGCAAGGAGCTCTGGGGGTTCCGGGGCAACCGGATCGGGGTCCGGTTCCAGTACGAGTCGAGGACCGCCGGTGGCCAGTGGTTCCGCAGCTACGGCAACGAACTGTGGGAGTTCAGCGACGAGGGGCTGATGCGCCGCCGTGAGGCGAGCATCAACGACGTCCCGATCACCGAGGCCGACCGGCGGATCTTCGGTCCCCGGCCGGAATCCGAACACGGCGTCCTGCTGCCGGTTTTCTGAGCCGGATCCGGTGAGAGAGGCGAATCGGTCACGGATGGCGAATACGTAGGGACACCTATTGCTTCCCTGATTGTTTCGCCGGGGACCGGCGCGGATGCTCGCACCGAGGCGCAGGTCGCGCCGGATCCCCGAGGAGCCCCCATGACCAGCAGGTTGAGAGCCGCCGTGGCCACGGCGTTCGCCATGTTCGCCTTCGCGTTCGCCGCCGCGCCTGCGTCGACCGCGGCGACGGCGGCGCAGCCGGACTGCATGTGGCCGTGCCGCTTCTGAACGGCGCTACCTAAAGTTCGCCGCCGGGAACTCCGGCGGCGACCGGCTCGAAGGCATTGCCGGTGGCGATCTTGGGACGCCCCAGTTCGATGGGTTCTCCCGGGCGGGCGCGCCGGTAGACCGCCGCGGTCGCCTCGGCGATCCGGCTCCAGTCGAAGTCCGCGGCCAGCCGCGACTGCGCGGCCGACGCCCGTTCCGCGGCCGATGCGGCGTCGCCCAGGACCGCCGTCACCGAATCCGCCAGCCCGGTCACGTCGCCGGGGGTGAACGCGAGGCCCGTTTCGCCGTGCACCACGACCTCGCCCAGGCCGCCGGCGGTCGAGGCGACCAGCGGTGCCTTCGCCGCGGCCGCCTCCAGCGCGACGATGCCGAACGGCTCGTAGCGGCTGGGCAGCACGACCGCGTCGGTCGCGGCGAGCACCGCGCGCAGGTCACGATCGGAAAGGTGACCGACGAAGTCGATCGCGCGCCGCACCCGCAGCCGTTTCGACTGGTCGACCAGTTCGTCGAAGTGCCGCCCTTTTCCGGCGACGACGAGCCGGGTGCCCGGGTGGTGCCGCCGGATCCGGGGGAGCGCGGCGATCAGGTCCTGCACGCCCTTCTCCCACTCCAGCCGTCCGAAGTACAGCAGCAACGGGGCCCCGGTCGGGCTGTAGCGCTCGCGGGCGTGCGCGATCTCGTCCTGGGGCACCTGCCAGCCGCGTTCCTCGATGCCGTTGTGGATCACGGCCACGTCGTCGCCCTCGATCTCGAAGAGGTGCGCGACCTCGCGGCGCATCGCCTGCGAGCAGGTGATCAGCGCGTCCGCACGGTTCGCCAGCCACCACTCGACCGAGTGCACCTGCTGGTTGAGCGGGTGGGAGAGCCAGCCGGAATGCCGGCCGGCCTCGGTGGCGTGGATGGTGCCCACCAGGGGCACCCGCGCGGCCTCGGCGATGGCGATCGCCGGATGCGTGACCAGCCAGTCGTGCGCGTGGACGACCTCGGGCTGCCAGCCGCGCAGCAGGTCGTGCGCTGCGCGGATCATCGCGTGCCCCATGGCCAGCGTCCACGCGACGAGGTCGCGTTCGAAGGTCACGTGCATCGGGTCTTCGGCGACCCGGATGATCCGGACCCCTTCGACGACCCGGTCGGTCCGGGGGTGGGTGCCGGCGTCGGTGCCGGCCGCGTGACGGCAGAGAACGACGACTTCGTGACCCTGGCGGACGAGGTGGCGGGCGAGCGCGTGCACGTGCCTGGCCAGGCCGCCGACGACCACGGGCGGGTACTCCCACGACAGCATCAGCACGCGCATGGGCAGAGGTTACTCGCGAGTTGGTCCGGGTCGTCGGTGCCTGTCACGGTGACCAGCGGTGCCCATGGGAAATGTGAGACCAGTCACTTTCGGGTGGTCGGCCCCGGGGCGATCCCTGCCACGATCGCCGTGATGACTGGTTCCTTTTCCGGAAATTGGCGACGGCTCGAACCGCTCCTGTCGACTCCGTGGACAGACTTGGCCGGGCCGGACAACGCCCTGCCCGAATATCCGAGACCGCAGCTGACCCGGCCGCGCTGGCTGAATCTCAACGGCGTCTGGGACTACGCCGGATGGCCAGCCTCCCCGGACGAACCCCGCCCGGTGGGATACAGAGAGCGCATTCTGGTGCCTTTCCCGCCGGAGTCGGCGTTGTCCGGAATCCGGCGGCGGGACGAGGTCCTCTGGTATCGGCGCCTGTTCGAGGTGCCGGGGAACTGGCGTGGCGAACGGGTGCTGCTGCATTTCGGCGCGGTCGACCAGACAGCGAGAGTGTGGGTCAACAACCAGCTCGTCGCTACGCACGAAGGCGGGTACACGGCGTTCAGCGCGGACATCACCGATGTGCTGCGGGCGGCCGGGCCGCAGGAGCTGACCGTGCGCGCCGAGGATCGCACGGATATCGCGACTTTCCCGGTGGGCAAACAGAGGAACGCGCCCGGCGGAATCTGCTACACGCCGTCGTCGGGAATCTGGCAGACCGTGTGGCTCGAACCCGTGCCCGGGGCTCGTGTCGAAGGACTCCAACTCGTCCCCGATCTCACCGGGGTGACGGTGGAGCCGCTGGTTGTCGGAGGCGTGGAGGTCGAACTGGCCATTGCGTCGGAAAACGGTGACGTGGTCGCCCGCGTCATCGGAGAGCCTGGGACGCCGTTGCGCGCGGACATTCCGGAACCCCGGCTGTGGACGCCAGAGGATCCGTTTCTGTACGACCTCACCGTGCGGCTGCTCGACCGGCACGGCGCGGTTCTCGATGAGGTCAGGAGCTACGCGGGACTACGTACCGTCGGCCTGGTGCCGGACGCCGAGGGCCGGCCGCGGATCGCGCTCAACGGTCGGATCACCTTCCTGCACGGCCCGCTGGATCAGGGCTACTGGCCTGACGGGCTGTACACCGCGCCGACCGACGAAGCACTGCGGTTCGACCTCGAAAAGACGAAGGAGCTGGGATTCACCTTCGTCCGGAAACACGTCAAGGTCGAACCCGCGCGCTGGTACTACTGGGCAGACCGGCTCGGCTTGCTCGTCTGGCAGGACATGCCCTCGCCGACGGTGTCGTTCGACGGCCCGCCGGGGCCAGCGCCAGACCCTGTGCCGGAGGCGCAGGAACACTTCGAGGCTGAGCTCGCCGCTCTGGTCGTCCAACTGCGGAACGTGCCGTCGGTGATCGGCTGGGTGCCGTTCAACGAGGGCTGGGGCGAATTCGACACCGCCCGGATCGCCGCGCTGGTCAAGCGGCTGGACCCGACGCGGCTCGTGGTCGCCAACAGCGGCGTCAACTGTTGTTTCTCGCGGCCCGACACCGGTGCCGGCGACGTCTACGACGACCACACCTACGTCGGTCCGGGCGAACCGGACGTGCGGGACGGCCGGGCGGTCGTCGACGGCGAGTACGGCGGGCTCGGGTTGGTGCTCGTCGATCACCGCTGGCCCGGCCCGCCGAATGCGTACGAGATGATGCCGACCGCCGAGCGGCTCACCGAGCGATACGCCGAGATCAGTGCCCGGCTGGAGCGCGTGATTCGCGAACGCGGCCTCTCCGGCGCGGTCTACACGCAGACCACCGATGTCGAAAACGAGGTGAACGGGCTGCTTACCTATGACCGGCGGGTCGTGAAACCCGACCTGGACGTGGTCGCGAAATGTGCCCGCGCGGTGCGCGACGCCGGGCGCGGTTAGTTTTCGGACACGGCGGCGAGAAACCGGTCGCGGCCCATGTCGAGTGCGGAAAGCAGGGCCCCGCGCAGTGCCGCCGACCCCGTGACCGCTCCGGGCTCGACCCGCACCGCTCCCGGGGACGACGCCGTGACGGTTCGCCGGATTTCGGCGATGAGCTCCGGCCGGCTGCCGACCGGGCCGCCGAGCAGGACGACCTCGGGGTCGAAGATCGTGGCGAGCGCGGCCACGGCGCCGCCCACGGTGGCGCCGAGCAGCCGCAGCCGTTTTTCGGCGGCGGGAGCCGTCGTGGCCTGGTCCAGGGTCCTCAGCAGAGCCTCGACATCCAGTGATGGCGCGCCCGCGCGGCCGAAACCCTGACTGGCCAGGGCCTTGGCCAGGGGTTCGCCGGTCTTGGTCGTGAGATAGCCGATCTCGCCGGCGAGGCCGTGTGCGCCGCGCAGGAGCTGATCGCCGAGGTAGAGGCTGACGCCCAGGCCTGCGCCGACGTAGACATAGGCGAAGCTCTCGGCTCCGATCGCGGCGCCTTCCCGGCGTTCGGCCAGCGCGGAGAAGTTGACGTCGTTGTCGATCAGGACGTCCACGCCGAGGTCGCCCGCGCCGACCGAACCTTCGGGGAACGGCGAGCCCGGGAGCCGGATGACCGTCCGCGTGACCGGATCGACCGGGTTGGCGACCGAAAGTGCGACTGCTCGCACCGGCCCGCCGCTGTCCGCCCTGGCCGCCTCGACGGCCGCCCGGACCGCGGGCGTGATGGGCTGGCCGGTGGGGGCGTCCTGCCGTTCGGTCAGCACGGCGCCGGTCAGATCCGTGGTCAGCACTCGGAGTCCCTGCTGGTTCACCTCGAGCGCGAGCACTCGTCCCGCGTCGGCGGCGAGCTCGTAGAACGTGGCGATCCGGCCGCGGCGGCCGGTCTGGTCGGTGCCGGTGGCGTGCAGCGCGCCCGCTGCTTCCAGCCGGCGTACCGATTCGGAGATGGTGGGTTTCGAGATCCCGGTCGTGGCGGCGAGCTCGACACGGGTGGTCCGGCCGTGGGCGAAGACGCGGTCCAGCACCGCGCGGTCGGTCAGCTCCCGCAGCATCGCCAGCCGGGGGAGGGGTCGCTCAGGGCTGGACATCGCACCTCTTGTGGCCGGGGACACCTCGGGGTTACCGTAGCGAGGACGTTCTAGTAAGGAGTCCTAACCAAAACTACCCCAGGAGGACGCGGTGACCACGACCGAGCTACCCGCGAACATGTCCGTGGCCATTACCCAGGTCAAACGAGAACTCCGCGCGCGGATCGGCGACGTCGCGACGGTCTTCCGGGAGGTCGAGACGGCGATGCGCGCGGAAGTCGACCGCGTCGCGGCCGACGCGGAGGCCTTCCCCGTGGTCGAGTTTTCGGACATCGCCGCCGGGACCGTGCCGTCACGGACGATCGAGGCGATCCGGCGTCGCGGCTGCGCAGTCGTCAAGCAGACCTTCGCCCGCGAGACGGCGGAAGCTTGGGACGCGGAACTGGCGGCCTACCTCGACGGCAACGACTTCGCCTCGACCTATCAGGGGCCGGCCGACGACGTCTTCGCCGGGTTGGCGTCCAGTCAGCCGCAGATCTACCCGGTCTACTGGTCGAAACCGCAGATCCTGGCACGCCAGCACCAGCACATGGTCGCCGTCCGGCGGTTCCTGAACTCCTTCTGGCGCCACGAGTCCGAGGGCCGGATCTGGTTCGACCCGGCCCGCGACACCGCGTATCCCGACCGCATTCGCCGTCGTCCGCCCGGCTCGGCGTCGCTCGGCCTGTCGGCACACACCGATTCGGGTTCGGTAGAGCGCTGGCTCTTGCCTGCCTATCAGCAGGTTTTCCGACACGTCTTCGACGGCACGTGGCGCGATTACGACCCCTGGGACGGCGCCTACCGCACCGAGGTCGACGAATATCCGTCGACCGTCATGTGTTCGGCGTTCCGCACGTTCCAAGGCTGGACGGCGTTGTCGGAAATGCGACCGGACGACGGAGTCCTCAACGTCGTGCCGATTCCTTCTGCCATGGCGTACCTGCTGTTGCGGGCGCTGCAGGACGACGTCCCCGAAGACGACCTCTGCGGCGCGGTCAACGGCCAGGCGTTGCCGGTCGACAGCAAGTACCACGACGTGCTGCTGCCCGCGCTGACCCCGATCCCGGCCGTCGAGCCGGGCGACACCGTGTGGTGGCACGGCGACGTGATTCACGCGGTGGCCGACGGCAGCAACCGCGATCGCTGGGGCAACGTCATGTACATCCCGGCGAGCCCGCACTGTCCGAAAAACGCGGCCTACGCGAGGCGATGTGGTCAAGCGTTCCTCAAAGGCGCCAGTCCTGGCGACTTCGCGCCCGAAGACTACGAAGCGGGTTGGAAGGGCCGTGCCACGCTGGACGATCTCGACGCTGTCGGGCGCGACCAGCTCGGACTCTGAGGCCTGCGCGACGACGGAGGCGGGGAGTCCCGCCTCCAGTCGGCGTTTCCTCAGGCGGGCAGCGCGGCTTCGATCGCCTTCACGACCGCCTCGTCCTCGGGCTCGGTGCGGGGCCGGAACCGTGCCAGCACCTCACCTTCCGGGCTGATCAGGAACTTCTCGAAGTTCCACTGGACGTCTCCGGCCTGGCCGTCCGCGTCCGCCTTTTCGGTCAGCTCGGCGTAGAGCGCGTGCCGGTTCTCGCCGTTGACGTCGAGCTTCTCGAACAGCGGGAACGAAACTCCGTACGTGGTCGAGCAGAACGTCTGGATCTCTTCGGCCGAACCCGGCTCCTGGCCGCCGAACTGGTTGCACGGAAAACCGACCACGGAGAAACCCTGGTCGCCGAACCGTTCCTGCAGCCGCTCGAGACCGGAGTACTGCGGGGTCAGCCCGCACTTCGACGCGACGTTCACCGCGAGCAGCACCTTGCTCGAGTACGCGCCGAGCGAACCGTCCGCGCCGTCGAGCGTCTTCAGCGCGATGTCGTGGATCCCCATCCTTGTTCTCCCTGTCAGTCGTTCTTCAGCGCCCGGGCGTCGAGATGCCCGAACGGTCCGTCCTCCCGGCGGAAAACCGCGGCGAGTTCTCGTGCGCGTTCCCGGTCGCCGTCCCGAATCAGCGTCGCAAGCGCGTCGAAACGCTCGGTGTGTACGCGCGCGCGGCGACGTGCGTAGTCGGCCGCGGAGTCCTTCGTGACCATAAACGCCCAGTCGCTCGACAGCGCCAGCATCGCCTCGGCCACGGCCTGGTCCGCCACCGTGTCGCGCGCCGTCGGGTCGAGCCCCGCGACGAGGTCGAGCAGCCGGGTTTCCAGTGCGGCGTTGGCCTGCACCATGTCCGCCACCTGTTCGCCGTCCCAGACCCGCCAATCCTTCCCCGATCCCCAGGACGACGAGGGCAGGTCGATCGGCTCGCCGACGTGCCCCGCCTCGAGCGCGCCCCGCAGCGTCGTCACGCGGACCCCGGCTTCGGGCAGCGAGCGCAGCACGCCCTCCAGCCACGCCGGGCCTTCGTGCCACCAGTGCCCGAAGAGCTCGGTGTCATACGCCGCGACCACCAGCGATTCACGGCCGTGCTGCGCCTTCAGCTCGCGCAGCCGCGTGACCACCGTGTCGACGAAATCCTTGACGTGCAGGCCGAGCACGTCCGCGGCCAGCGACGGATCGTAGGGTGCCTTGTCCGGCGGCTCGATGGTCTTGCCGGTGACGCGCGACGCCTTGAGCCCGACCTCGTGCGCCCAGGTGTGGAAGTCCCGGTACGCCGAGTGCCCGGGATAGCCGGCTTTCGGCGACCAGACCCGGTACGTGACCTCGAGATCCCGGCCGAACGCGACCACACCGGTGTCGCCGACCGGCCTGGCAGCCGAGGTGTCGCCGCGCAGCGACGGGCCGTCGACCATGAACCGGCGCACGCCCGCGGCCGCGTAGTCCTGCTCCATTCCCGGCGCGTAGCCGCATTCCGGCGCCCAGATGCCTTCGGGCTGTTTCCCCAGGCGCAGCGCGGTGTCCGTGAGCCCGGCGTCGAGGGCGAACCGGCGGACCCGCGGGTCGAGCAAGGGCTGGAACGGATGCGCGAGCGGGCCGCCGAGCAACTCGATCGTGCCGCTGTCCACCAGGGAGCGCAGGATCGGGGAGAACCCGTGCCGCCACCGGGTCGCCAGCTCCTCGGACGCGCGGACGGCTGTCCGGTGCTCGTTCGCCGCGAACTCGCGCAGTAGCGGATCGCCGCGCCACAGCGTCGCGGCGTGCTGGGCGCGCAGCTGCCAATCGCCGAGCCAGTCGTGGCAGGCCCGGATGCTGTAGGGATCGTCCAGCTGCGCGGCGAGGACCGGGGTCATGCCCAGGGTGAGGACGTCGTGGCGCCCTTCGTCGGCGAAGCGCTCCAGCAGGTCGACCATCGGCAGGTAGGAATGCGCCCAGGCCTGGTACAGCCATTCCTCGCCGACCGGCCAGCTCCCGTGGTGCGCCAGCCACGGCAGGTGGCTGTGCACGACGAGGCAGAACGTGCCCTCGTACTCGGTCATCGGCGGACCGCCACGGCGATGAGATCGAGGCTCGCGTCGAGATCGTCGCCGTGGATGTCGAACCCGGACGCCTCGATCGTCGCGACGTCGGAGAGCAGCGCCCCGGGCCAGGTCGCCTGGCCGGGCAGCTGCCCCATCACGACCTCCAGCTGGGCATCGATGATCGAACCGCCGTAACGCTCGTCAAGCGCGCACACGGCATTGCCGTGGTGCAGCCCGTGTAGCCGTTCGACGGCGAAACCCGCGTCCGCGAGCAGTTCCGCCAGCTCGGACGGCGCGAGTTCCCGGGTGTGGAACGGGTTGAGCGGGGTGTCGCTGCCCGGGGTGAAAGTCAGCCGGTTCGGCGTCGTGACCAGCAGCCGGCCGCCGGGTTTGAGGACTCGCCGGCATTCGGCGAGGAACGCGGCCTGGTCCCACAGATGCTCGATCACCTGGAAGTGCGCGATGACGTCGATCGCTGCGTCGCGCAGGGGGAGCTGGACGAGGTTCGCGCGCGACACCGCGACGTCCGGATAGCGGCGGGCGACGTGCTCCGTGGTCGGGACGTCGTAGTCCAGGGCCAGCACCCGCTCGGCCTTCGTGGCGATCAACGCGGCGCCGTAACCCTCGCCGCAGCCCGCTTCCAAGACCGTCCCGGTGCAGTAGGGGAGCAACGCCGCGTACGCGGCTTCGTGGCGCCGGAACCAGTAGTTCTCCTCGGGCACGCCGGGGACGGTCCGTTCGCCGGTGAGGTGCAGCGCCTCGGCCCGGGTGGCTGGGGTGGTCACCTGCGCGACCCTAGCGGGTGTCACATCCCGCTCGGCCGCCTCGTTCCCGGAGCATGCAACGAACCCTCACCCGCGTGCTACTCGTCCTCTTCGGCCTCGTCGAGCTCCCGGTCGGGCTGTGGCCACTGCTCTCGCCGACCGGCTTCTACCAGGACTTTCCCGGTTTCCGCCACGGCTGGGTGGCGATGGACGGGCCGTTCAACGAACACCTCATCCGTGACTTCGGCGGGCTCAACCTGGCCCTCGCCGCGCTGCTCGTCGGCGCCGCCGTGATCGGCACCACATCCGTGGCGCGGCTGGCGGCCATCGCGCTGCTGCTCTTCGGCGCGCCGCACTTCTTCTATCACCTGGGGCACGTCGGGCATTTCGAGCGACTCGACCAGGTGCTCATCATCGCGACCACCGGGCTCGGCGTCGTGCTGCCGCTGGTGCTGCTGCTGATCCCCGGCAGGAGGGTCAGCTCACCGGCGACACCGTGATGCCGAGAGCGCCGGGTCCCAGGTGCGCCCCGATGACCGTGCTCGCCTCGACGACCATGCTTTCGGCCATGCCCGGCACCCGGCGTTCGATCTGCCTGCCGATCTCCAGCTCGTGGTCGGTGGCGCCGAAGCGCGTCACCGCGATGTCCACCCGGAAGCCGCCCGCCTTCTTCACCGCGAGGTCGACCATCTTCGCCAGGGCGCGTTTCGTGCCGGGGATCCGCGCCAGCGGCGCGACCTCGCCGTGCCGCACCGTGAGCAGCGGTTTGATCGACAACGCCGAGCCGACCATCGCCTGCGCGGCGCCGATGCGGCCGCCGCGGCGCAGGTATTCCAGCGTGTCGACGTAGATGAACTCGGTGCTGTACTGGAAGCGCCGTTCGGCGGCTTCGATCACCCGCGTCGCGTCGCCGCCCGCCGCGGCGGCCCGGGCGGCGGAAACGACGGCGAAGCCGAGGCTCATCCCGGTGGTCCCGCTGTCGAGCACGTGCACCGGAATGCGGACCTGCTGCGCGGCCTCCCAGGCCGCGCGCACGGTTTCCGACATCCGGCCGGAGAGGTGAATGCTCACGATCGCGGTGGCGCCGGAGGCGGCCGCCTCCTGGTAGGTCCAGAAGAACGCGCCGGGATCCGGCGGCGCCGTGGTGACCACGTGGCCCGCTCTCATCGCGTCGATCACCTCGGCGCGGTCGAAGCGGTTCTCGTCGTCCATGTAGTTGCGGAGGTTCATCTGGATCTGCACGACGCCGATGGCCCAGCGGGCGGCGACGAGGTCGGGAAGGCAGGCACTCGAATCTGTGATGACGGCGATGCGCGCGGGCATGGTGCGGGAGGTTAACCGTTCACGACCTACCGTGAGTAGGCCGTGGTTGACCCGATCGGGCGAACGGTTGTTGGAACGGGGTAATCGGTCGACTACCGGGACGATCGTCCCGGAAGATTGCCCTTCCAGGTGAAAGCGGTCACCTCGGCGGGTATCGTCGCCCGGGTGGCCCTAATCTACCGGCCAGTAGAGCACTGACCCGTGGTCGACGCGGGCACCTACCGGGAGGTCGAAGTAGACCCATGACGAACATCGTTGTCCTGGTCAAGCAGGTACCGGACACCTACTCGGAGCGGAAGCTCAACGGCGCCGACCACACCCTTGACCGTGAATCCGCGGACGCCGTGCTGGACGAGATCAACGAGAAGGCCGTCGAAGAGGCGCTGAAGATCAAGGAGGCCGGCGAGGGCGAGGTGACCGTTCTCTCGGTCGGCCCGGACCGTGCCACCGACGCCATCCGCAAGGCGCTGTCCATGGGTGCCGACAAGGCCATCCACGTTTCGGACGCGGCCCTGCACGGCTCGGACGCGATCGCCACGGCCAAGGTCATCGCCGCCGCGATCGGCAAGGTCGAAGGCTACGACCTGATCATCGCCGGCAACGAGTCCTCGGACGGCCGCGGTGGCGCTGTGCCGGCGATCCTCGCCGAGCTGCTCGGTCTGCCGCAGGTGACCTACGTGCGCGAGCTGACCGTCGAAGGCACCACGCTGAAGGCCCACCGCGAGACCGAGGACGGCATCACCCACCTCGAGGCGAACCTGCCCGCGGTGGTCAGCGTCGGCGAGAAGATCAACGAGCCGCGCTACCCGTCGTTCAAGGGCATCATGGCCGCGAAGAAGAAGCCGGTCGAGACGTTCACGATCGCCGACCTCGGCATCGACGCGGGCGAGGTCGGCCTGGCCAACGCCTGGTCGGCGGTCACCGAGTCCTCCCCGAAGCCGCCGCGCACCGCGGGCGAGAAGGTCGAGGACGAGGGTGACGGCGGCACGAAGGTCGCCGAGTACCTGGTCGGCCAGAAGCTCATCTGAGACGGTTTTCGAGGAGGAACAGAACAATGGCTGAAGTACTCGTCCTCGTCGACCACGTCGACGGTGAGGTCAAGAAGGTCACGCTCGAGCTGCTGACCGCGGCCCGTGCGCTGGGCGAGCCCGCCGCGGTCGTCGTCGGCCCGACCGGCTCGGCCGCCAAGGCGAAGCAGGCGCTCGCCGCTCACGGTGCCGCCAAGGTGTATGTCGCCGAAGGCGACGCCGCCACCAGCTTCCTGGTCACCCCGAAGGTCGACGTGCTCGCCGCGCTGGCGCAGCAGGTCTCCCCGGCCGCGGTGCTCGTCCCGGCCGGCGCCGAAGGCCGCGAGGTGTCCGCTCGCCTGGCCGTCCGGCTCGGCTCCGGCCTGATCTACGACGCGGTCGGCATCAACGCCGACGGCTCGGTCGACCAGTCCATCTTCGGTGGCGCGTTCTCCATCAAGTCGCGCTCCGCCAAGGGTGCGCCGGTCATCTCCGTGCGTCCCGGCGCGGTCGAGGCGGAGCCCGCCGAGGGTGCCGCGGCCGAGGAGACCGTCGAGATTCCCGTCACCGACCCGGCGAAGTCCGCCCGGATCACCGGCGTGGAGCCGATCGTCGGCGGCGACCGCCCGGAGCTGACCGAGGCGTCCATCGTCGTCTCGGGCGGCCGTGGTGTCGGTTCGGCAGAGAAGTTCGACGTCGTGGAGAAGCTGGCCGACTCGCTCGGCGCGGCTGTCGGTGCCTCGCGTGCCGCGGTGGACTCCGGCTACTACCCGGCGCAGTTCCAGGTGGGTCAGACCGGCAAGACCGTGTCGCCGCAGCTGTACATCGCGCTGGGCATCTCCGGCGCGATCCAGCACCGCGCCGGCATGCAGACGTCGAAGACGATCATCGCGGTGAACAAGGACCCCGAGGCGCCGATCTTCGAGATCGCCGACTTCGGTGTCGTGGGTGACCTGTTCAGCGTCGCGCCCCAGCTGACCGAAGCGGTCGAGAAGCGCAAGGGCTGAGTTCGGCATTGTAAGCCCGAGGGGGCCTTTCAAGACGGTAAACGTCCTGAAAGGCCCCCTCGCGTATGCGCTGGTGACACGGTCGTGACCGGTGAGTTGGCTGAGAACCCGCAATTAACTGAACGTGCACTAATCGGTCATCGGATCGCACTCTCCGCGGTTTCTCGCGCCAGGTACACCTTGACCATGACGACGTCACAGCTCCTCGTCAGCACTGATCAGGCCGGTGTCGAGCTCCCGGCAGGGGCGCCCCGGTACTCCCTTCTCGTGGCTCACGGCAACGAAGAAGTGGTTGCCGCCCAAAAACTGCGGCACCAGGTCTTCGCCGGGGAGATGGGTGCGCGCCTGCACTCCCTCCAGACCGGCCTGGACGTCGACTACTTCGACGAGTACTGCGACCACCTCGTCGTGCGGGACGACAACACCGGCGAAATCGTCGGCTGCTACCGCATGCTCCCGCCGGAGCGGGCCGTCGAGGCAGGGAAGCTCTATTCGGACAGCGAATTCGACCTCACCGCCATCGCCGGCCTGCGTCCGTCGTTGGTCGAAACCGGCCGTTCCTGCGTGCACCCCGACCACCGCAGCGGTGCCGTCGTCAGCCTCGTGTGGGCCGGGATCGCCCGCTACATGCTGCTGTCCGGCCACCGCTACCTGGCCGGCTGCGCCTCGGTGCCGCTGGTCGACGGCGGCGCCTTCGCCGCGGGCGTGTGGGACGTGCTGCGCACCAAGCACTACTCGGACGAGGCCGCGCGCGTCGCGCCGCTGAACCCGTGGAACGCCGACGGCATCGAGCGGCCGGCGCGCGCCGCGCTGCCGCCGCTGATCAAGGGTTATGTCCGGCTGGGCGCCAAGGTCTGCGGGCCGCCCGCGCTCGACCCCGACTTCGACGTCGCGGACTTCTTCGTGCTGCTCGACCTGCACAACGTCGACGAGCGCTACCTGAAGTTCTTCCTCGGGGTCCAGGTATGAGCCACGCCTGGATGCCGACGTCGCCCTGCGGCGACGGCTGCCTGACCATCGACGAGCCCACGGTCGCCGTTCCGCGGCGAGCGCTGCGGTTCGCGGCGGCCATCGGCGTGCTGTTCGCGGCGGTACTGAGCTCGCCGCTGCTGCTAGTGCTTCGTGGACGTGCCCGCGAGGGGATGGTGCGGGCGATCTTCCACGGCGTCCTGCGGGCGTTCGGCGTCAAACTGGTGGTCCGCGGTGGGAAGGACTTCCTCGCCGCGCCCGCCGGCCGTGGCGCGCTGGTGGTGAACAACCACATCTCGTGGCTCGACATCGTCGCGATCAACGCGCTACGCCCGATGCGCGCGCTGGCCAAGCGGGAGATCGCGACCTGGCCGGTACTCGGCGGTCTGGTGACGCGCGGCGGCAGTATCTTCCTTGACCGGGAGCGTCTCACCACCCTGCCCGGCACGATGGCGGAGCTGGCTGAGTCGCTGCGCGGGGGATCGCTGGTGAGCGTCACGCCGGAAGGCACCACCTGGTGCGGGCTGGCGTCCGGGAAGTTCACCACCGCGACGTTCCAGGCGGCCATCGACGGCGGCGTCCCCGTGCGTCCGGTGGCGCTGCGCTACCGGCTGGCCGACGGACGCGAAACCAGTCGTCCGGCGTTCATCGGGCCTGAGTCGCTCATCGCGTCCCTGCGTCGGGTGGCCGCGCTGCGCGGCCTGGTGCTGGAGATCCACGTCTGCCCGGAGATCGCGCCCGGCCGGGCGGAGAACCGGCGTGAGCTGGCGGCGCTGGCCGAAGCCGCGGTGCACTCCGCGCTCGGCACGGTCAAGATCCCGGCGCAGCAGCGGCGCAGGTCCACGCGCGTCATGGTTTCGCCTCCCGCGAAGTGAGCCGGGCCTGTCGCCGGTTTCCGGCGACAGGCTCCGGGTCGCGGTTCAGCTCACGGTCAGCGTGATCTTGCCGCCGGGATGCCCCGCCTCACTCTCGTTCTGCGCGGCGGCCGCTTCGGCGAGCGGGAAGCTCTTGCCCTGTGCCACGCGGATCCCGCGGTCGGTGACCCAGCCGGCGATCTCGGCCAGGACCTCCCGGGTCTGCTCGCCGCCGGTGGAGAACGGGATGCCGAGGCCGAAGGCCGAGCCGTCGGCGATGGTGACGATCCGGTCGGTGGTTCCACGCAGCTCGACCGACTCCGGGAGCACGCCGTATCCAGCGGCGTCGAAGACGGCGTCGACGGGCCCGGCGACCGCGTCGCGGACCCGGTCCAGCCAGCCGTCGCCGTACTGAACGGGAATGGCGCCGAGCGACTTCAGGTCGTCCAGGCTGCGGCTTCCGGCAGTGCCGATCACCGTCGCGCCCTTGGCGATGGCCACCTGGGTCGCGAACCGGCCCACCATCCCGCTCGCCCCGTGGATCAGCAGGGTTTCCCCGTCCGCGACTTCGAGCAGCTTCAGGACGCGAAGGGCGGTTTCGCCGGCGACCGGCAACGCGGCCGCGTCGGCCCACGACAGGCTCGCGGACTTGGGCGTGACCACTGAGGCCAGCGCGTATTCGGCGTAGGCGCCCGTTTCGGACCAGCCGAACACCTCGTCGCCGACGGACAGCCCTGCGTCCTCGCCGGCCGCGTCGACGACGCCTGCCAGTTCCAGGCCGGGGATGTGCGGGAAGGACACCTCGAAGTTCTGCCGCATCCCGCCGCTGCGGATCTTCCAGTCGATCGGGTTGACGCCGACCGCGCGGACCGCCAGCCGGACCTGCCCGGGACCGGGCTCGGGGAGCGGGACCTCGGACAGCCGCAGGACGTCCGGCCCGCCGTACTCGGCGAAGGTGATCGCTCGCATGGTGTTGTGTGCTCCTCGGAATTCGGGACGCTTCGGTGGTCGAATGTCCTCCCCTCGAAGTCAACTCGCTCGCCGCGGACACCGAACCACTCGGACGAGCAGTGTTCACTAGCCGGACGAGCAGGACCCCGGACCTGTGGAGCGCCTACGTTGGAGTCATGGACGTTTCCTGGTCGGATCCGTGGCACGTGCTGGACGTCGTGGAGCGGGTGCTGTCGGCGCCGCGGCCCGAGCTGCTCCCGCGGTTCGCCGAGGAGCTCGGGAAACTGCTCCCGCATCGCGGTGTCGCGATGCAGACCGGCGACTGCCCTCGGAGCCCGCTCAAGGTCAGCGGGAACGAGACCCTGGCGGTGACCAGTGTCGAGCTGCAGCGGCTGGTCGAGCGCAGTGAACCGGGCAAGGCCCTGGTCGTCGACGGCGTGCTGGGTGGTGCCGAGCGTCGTCTGGTGTTGCTCGCTTCGGCGCCGGTAATCGGCAACGGGGCGGTCCTCGCCGTTGTGCCAGAGGACGCCGACCCGCCGGAGGAGGCCCTGGAGCTGGCCGTCCGCCTGTGGCATCTGGTGAGTACCGATGCCGCGCAGCGGGCCACCGATCCCGGGCCCGACGTCCTCGCGAGCAACGTCGCCGCGGCCACCGCCAGGGCCCAGGCGATCACCGACCTCGGCCAGACCCACGCGACGACTCTGGCCACCCTGCTCGCCGTACTCCGCTCGGGCCAGCTGTCGGACTCTGCCGCTCGCCGGACAGCCATCGACATCGCCGCAGGAGCGCTGCTCGAACTGCGTGCCGTCGTCGACCGGGACCAGGCGTTGTCCGTCGAGCCGGCGGCCATGGCATTCGCGGTGCTCAAGGACCAGCTGGCCATCCTCGTCCGGCACTGCAGGGCCGCCGTCGACCTGGTCGGACCGGCCGAGGACCGCCCCTTGCCGCAGGACATCGCGCACACCGCCCGCACCCTCACCCGCAGCCTGGTGCTGGCGGCGCTGGATCGTCCGTCGACCAGTCGCCTGCGGGCTTCCTGGCAGCTCGACGCATCTTCGCTGCGGGTGACCGTCCGCGATGACGGGCCCGACGTGTCCGAGGTGGTTCCGGCGCTCGGCCTCAGTGAACGCCTCACCCTGCTGGGTGGGCATTGGGAGATCGACGCGGTGCCGGGCTGGGGGACCACGATCACCGCGGTGCTGCCGCTCGGCCTCATCGAACCGCCCGAACTGCGGCCGCTCGACCGGCTGAACCCCCGTGAGATCGAGGTCCTCGCGGGCATCTCGCAGGGGTTGCGGAACCGGCAGATCGCGGAGCGGCTCCAGCTCAGCGAACACACCGTCAAGTTCCATGTCCGGAACATCCTCGACAAGCTCGACGTGAGCTCGAGGGGCGAAGCCGCCGCGCTGGCGCACGACCTGCGGCTCGATCCGCTTGCGGCGCACCGGTCCGCTTGAACACGCTTGACCTCCACTGAGCTGGAGGTTGCACGCTGCGATCATGACCCAGACGATCGACTCCCCGTCGCGCCGCCCCGGCGTGCTCTGGACGTCCGAACATCGGCTGACCACGATCGCCCTGCTGCTCGTGGTGACCTTGACGGCGTTCGAGAGCATGGGTGTCGCCACGGCGATGCCGACGCTGGTCGCCCAGCTGGACGGGCTCTCGCTCTACGCCTGGCCGTTCACCATCTTCCTGGTCGCCAGCGTGGTGGCGACGGTCCTGTCCGGCCGGATCGGCGATCGCCGCGGCCCGGCGCCGGGGCTGCTGGCCGGCCTCGCGCTCTTCGCGTGCGGTCTCCTGGTCGCCGGGACCGCGGGCGACATGCCGATGTTCCTTCTCGGCCGCGCTCTGCAGGGATTCGGTTCGGGGCTGCTGCTCGTGTCGGTCTCGCTGCTCATCGCAGTGGCGTTCACCGACCGGGAGCGGCCGGTGGTCTACGCGGCCACCGCGGCGGCCTGGGTCCTGCCCGCCGTGGTCGGGCCGTTCGTCGCCGGTCTGCTCACGGCGAGCGTCGGCTGGCGATGGGTGTTCCTCGGCCTGATTCCCCTTGTCGCGATCGGCACCGCCTTGCTCGTCCTGGTGATTCGGCGGCTGCCCGGCCATGTTGCGGCCGGCGGGGGCCGTCAGGCCGGCGTCATCCCGGCTGTGGTGGCGGCCCTCGGCGTTGCTTCGCTGACCTGGGCGGCCCAGCATCCGTCGCTGCTCGCACTCGCCTATGGGACTGCCGGTCTCGCAGCGCTGGGCTACGCCCTGCGGACATTGCTGCCGCCGGGGACGTTGTCCTCCCGTCCCGGCCTCCCCACGATCGTCGCGTCGCGGGCGCTGATCGCGGGCGCCTTTGCGGGTATGGAGGCATACCTCCCGCTCACCATGAGTGCCGTGCACGGCTACGGGCCCGCGTTGGCCGGGCTGCCGCTGACCATCACGGCGCTCGGCTGGTCCGCTGGGTCGGCCGTGCAGGGCCGGTTTCCCGACTGGTCCAGAGAAGCTTCGCTGCGCGCCGGATTCGGACTCGTGGCAGTCGGGACCGCGGGCTTCGGGCTGGTCGCGCAGCCCTGGTTTCCTGGCTGGACGGCGTTCGTTGCGTGCGCGGTGGGCGGTGCCGGCATGGGCCTCGCGATGCCTGCCATTTCGGTCCTCCTGTTCAGGTATTCGCCCGAAGGTGAACGCGGGTTCAACACCTCGGCGATGCAGCTCGGCGATTGGGTGGGGTCCGCACTGCTCATCGGGCTCGGCGGGGTGTTGCTGAGTCTGTTCGGCTCGGCCCGGCACCCGTCGCTGCCCATCGGTGTGCTGGCCGTCGCGCTGGGCGGGCTTGCGCTGCTGGGGGTCCGGCTGACCGGGCGGTGGCCGTCGAAGGTGTGACAGCCCACTTCGACCACCAGGGTGGGCTTCGTCACGGGCGGGAGCGGACTACCCTCAAGGGGCGATGACCTATCTCGACCACGCGGCGACCACTCCGATGTTGCCGGAAGCCATAGCGGCGATGACCGAGGCGCTGTCCACCGTGGGCAACGCCTCTGCGCTGCATTCTTCGGGCAGGCGAGCCCGGCGGATGGTCGAGGAAGCCCGTGAGACCATCGCGGAGGCGCTCGGGGCCCGCCCGTCCGAGGTGATCTTCACCGGCGGCGGAACGGAGAGCGACAACCTCGCGGTCAAGGGCATCTACTGGGCCCGCCAGGAGGAAGAACCCCGGCGACGGCGCGTGCTCTGCGGCGCAGCCGAACACCACGCGGTGCTCGACACAGCCGAGTGGCTCGAAGGGCACTGCGGGGCCGAGATCACCCTGCTGGATGTCGACGGCCAGGGCCGTGTCACCCCCGAGATCCTCCGGGCCGCGATCGCCACGGATCCGGGCAGCGTGGCGCTCGTGACCGTCATGTGGGCCAACAACGAGGTCGGCACGCTCAACGCGGTCGCCGACCTGGCCGCCGTGTGCGCCGAATTCGGCATTCCGCTGCACACCGACGCCGTACAGGCGGTCGGGGCTGTCCCGGTCGACTTCGGCGCCAGCGGTGCCGCCGCGCTGACCCTGACCGGACACAAGCTCGGTGGCCCCTTCGGCGTTGGTGCGCTGCTGCTCGGCCGCGATGTCACCTGCGTCCCGCTGCTGCACGGTGGCGGTCAGGAGCGGAGCGTCCGATCGGGCACTCTCGATGTCCCTTCGATCATGGGGTTCGCAGCCGCCGTGCGCGTCAGCGTCGGTGGCCGTGCGGAGTACGCGAAGCGGGTCGAGGAACTCAGGGACTGCCTGATCGAGGGCATCCAGCGCGAAGTACCGGACGCCGTGCTCAACGGCGGTGAGGGGGAGCGGCTTCCCGGCCACGCCCACTTCACATTTCCCGGTTGCGCCGGCGACAGCCTGCTGATGCTGCTGGACGCCAAGGGCATCGAGTGCTCGACCGGATCGGCGTGCACCGCGGGGGTCGCCCAGCCGAGCCACGTCCTGCTGGCGATGGGCGCCGACCCTGCGGCCGCGCGTGGCTCGCTGCGGTTCTCGCTCGGCCACACCTCGACCATGGCCGATGTCGACGCGGTGGCCACCGAGATCGGCGGGATCGTCACCCGGGCCAGGCAGGCGGGCCTCGCTGGTATGCGCAAGCAGACTCAGAAGCAAGAGGTGTAGGGCATGCGGGTATTGGCCGCGATGAGCGGGGGAGTGGATTCGGCGGTCGCCGCCGCGCGGGCGGTCGACGCGGGGCATGACGTCGTGGGCG
>Ga0307507_10004083_pt1 | contig 26691 bp, 29 predicted proteins | sample 7_EM_MG_FD_207223 | JGI IMG/M metagenome (GOLD analysis project Ga0307507, IMG submission 207223) | Populus trichocarpa ectomycorrhiza microbial communities from riparian zone in the Pacific Northwest, United States - 7_EM | ecosystem: Host-associated > Plants > Roots > Unclassified | place...
TCGCTTCGAGAATCCAATAAAGACCAAACATACTTAGCTATTAGGAACTACTTGGTAGTTGCGATATAGTAAGAAGTTTGTTACAACAACTTAGTCTAATCTCCGGTACTTAGTCTCGTTATATACCGCACTTTGGTATAGGGATAGTATCGTTACCCTATCGATTCCCGCCACCACCCAGGAGGCGGTTACACCGATATACCTGCTTCAACCTCCCTGCCAGATTCTCGTCTCTTAGTTGCCCTATCAATAATTGTTCTTGTAATGGAATCTACTATTATCGCTATTATTCCTTAACATAACGTTGGATATTGTCTATTACGATTTCCCCATAACGAATCATCTCCTACCTTGTACCTTCCCTGGTATTATCGTTTCCTATTTGGCAGTACTTCCTTTAGTTCTCTTATTACTCTCTTTCGTTCCTTGTTCTCAATTGGGAAACCCTTTGCTCCCTACTATGTATTACTGATTTAGTACATTAGTAGCGATCCCTTACTTGTTGGATTCCATTACTTGTTTTGTTTGTTATATCCTGTCGCATATACACCTTCGTTTTAGGACTTATTTGTTTTTGCTTCTACTTTAGCGTAGCTTAGCATTCTCATTGTAACACGATATTGGTTACGATTTATTTTCTATTTAAAGAGTTCGGGATCCCTTAAGGATTCGGACTCTCAAGCCTAACAGGAACCCTTACTTTAATATACTAAGATGAACGGTCACTTTACTAGTCCTTAACCTGTGTTATATCTCCTGTAGAGATTTCCATCCACCCTTCTCCTCCCTGTCCTTTCAGTCTCGCTGGATCTCTCTCTGGGAATCTCGCGATACTCAAGAACAGGTTACATTTTTTGGCCAAAACTTAAGTACAACCTTTGATCTTCGGCAGAGGCGTGATTACCCTTCGTCCAAGCTCCTGCAGCGCCATCAGGATCATCATCCAAGCCCAACCCTGTTGCTCCGCAAAGAAGCCAGCACCACCACCAGAACCAGTGCCACCTCCAGCCCAAAACCAAGATGAAGACTCCTCAGAATACGAATCAAGTAGCGAAGATCCGAACCCAGGCCAGAATCCAAAAAATCCCCCGGACTTAGAAGAGAGCGAAACCCCAGAACACCAAGACATTCAAAAAACACCTGCCCAAGAACAACTGCACCAGGAAGGACCACTCAAGCCAGACCCAGACCAAGATTCAGACTCAGACAGCCCTGATCAACCAGGATCGGCCCCACTAGCATCCAAAAATCCACCGCCTTCAAGAAACCCAAGTCCAGACCCAGCGCCACCACCGCCTCCTGATCCCTCTCCACCACCAAGCCCACAGCAAGCCGCTATGTCAGTCCCACCAGATGGCACTACCCACCCCAAATGGCCAGCACCAGTCTTCTATACTGGAGAAGGAAAAGACCGAGATCTATTAAGAATCAACTTGTGGTTCAACAAAGTCCATTGATACATATCTAGCTTTGGAATCCAAGATACAGACCCTGAAGCTTTGTAGTACTATGGAGCATACTGCAGAGAAAAGGCCCTCGAAAGGTTCACTCAATATGCCAATAGCCTAGGAGCCAAACCCTTTAACGGACTGAAACGCAAATTCGAAGGATATTTCCTACCTTCTATATCCACTGATACAATATATGAACAATGGCTTGCTGTAAAACAAATTACCAATGGGAAGACAGCACAGATAACAGACACTGTTATCACCCATGAAACGCTCAGGGAGAGTTTACCCCCAGGAACCATCTCAGACTACTCAGCAAAACAAAGACTTCTAGACGCCATGGACATCAAACTCAAGCGACATGTCAAACCCCATATTACCTCAGACACATCCTTCGATGAGTTAGTCGAGATTGCTGAGAAAAGAGATGCTATCGCCCACTCCACAGGACTCGATGGTACCAGGAATCAACACACCAATGCAGTATCGAATGCAGTCACCCAGCCCAGACCCAAAGACACCAGAAACAACACCCAAGGACACCACCAATGGTGCTCCAACAATACCTCCCAGTACAATAAAGGACCACCCCATGAAAAAGAAAGACGCAAAATAGAAGGTGCATATTACTATTGTGGAAAGATAGGACACTTCTTTAGCGATTGTTACCAAAACCCAAGAACCCAAAATCATCATCAAGGGTACAACCAGCGAGGAAATGGGAGAAGAGGAGAAACTGAGAGAACGGGAAAACCTCGCTGTTCCTACCATACCGAGGAAGAAACCAACCATACCATCGCAGTTACCAACACATCCAACGATGTAGGACCATCTGGAAATGAAAACCAAGCCCTCGAAGCCTACATCACAGTCGATGGACACAAGGCAAAAGCCCTGTTCGACACAGGAACCATTGGGTATAACCTCATTTCAGGAAAATTTGTATCTACCTTCCAAATCCCTACCAAAGACCTCGATACCCCTATTAGTCTAAAGATGGCTGTCAAAGAATCTTGCTCCATCATAAGCTACAAATCGCAACCAGTCATCCAAGTAGGTGATGAAACCGGTGACATTACCAACACTCTAGTATGTTCTTCAGACAACTATGACATATTCCTAGGAATGCCATACCTTACGACCTATGAGGCTATAATCGATTGTGGAAACTCCATTAGTTCATTCCCTAAAAAAGGAATTACCCTCACTTGCAAGAAAGGAAACAACGCTAGGTTCTCTGCTATAACAACCTCAGATACCCCTGACTTTATCTCTGAGTTTCCAGATGTTTTTCCAGCCAACAAAATCACTGAACTACCACCCTTGCGCCAGGTTAACCACAACCTTGATCTCATCAAAGGGAAAACGGCACCAAGTCCGAAAATGTTCATAGTTCCTGACAAGATCCTCACTGCATACAGACAAATTATAGTGGAATGGAAAGCGAAAAATATCATGTACCCTTGCGAAGCCAATAACCCTGTCAACATGTTCCCTAAGCTCAAACCCAATGGCGAAATTAGACTCCTGGCAGACCTAGTACCCAGAAACGATATCACAATCAAGAGCAATAGCACTATTCTCAATGAGTCCATGATTCACAGAACTGTGGCGAGAGCCAAATACCGATCCACTATCGATCTATCAAACTGGGATTTCCAAATTCGAGTAGCCCCTGAAGATGAAACCCTCAACACCATTAAAACACGGTTCGGAACCTTTGTATCAAAGATAATGCTACAAGGAGATACCAATGCGCCTTCTACAGCTATGCGAGTTATGGAATATGTCCTTAATGGACTTATAGGAAAAACAGTTTGGGCATATCTAGACGATATTACAATCTTCTCAGACTCTTTTGAGAACTATGTTCACGATATCCACCAGGTCTGTCAAAGATTACAGAACCATCACATTACAGCCTCCCCATTCAAATGCAATTTCTTCGCCGATAGGTTAACCCTTTTGGGACATGTCATAGACAATCAAGGAATCCATGCAGCACTTGAGACAATACGAGGAATCCAGGACTGGCACACCGCCAAATCGAAAAATCAATTACAAACCTTTATTGGGGTAGTAATATATCATGCTCAATTCCTACCGCACCTCACTACTGCTAGCGCCCCACTATAGGATCTGCTTTCCCAAAACGAATTTGAATGGAGACCCCTGCATGAAGAAGCGTTTCAACAAGTCAAACACCTAGCCAAACGCATTACCACACTCTGCCCAATTGACTATCAATCACGCCACCCAATATACCTCTCCACTGATGCTTCCAAGGTGGGAGCAGGTGCATGGATAGGCCAAGAACCCTTGCCTGAGAAAGCTCACCCTGCAGCATTCCATAGACGAAAATTTGCAACAAGTCAGCTACACTTCCCTGTACATGAACTAGAACTTCTCGCTATAGTGGATGCAGTCCAGTCATTTCACCCCATGCTTGATGGTACCTCGTTCACTGTGGTAACAGACAACAAAGCACTTTCATTCTTCCTATCACAGACAAATCTCCATTACTGCCAGACAAGATGGAGAATATTCCTCCAATCTTAACATTTCGACATAATACGCAGACCAGGAAAGGACAATGTCCTTGCAGATGCCCTCTCAAGGATTTATGAAGAACGAGAGGCAAGCGCTGACATGATCCTAGTTGACCCCACTGAGAAGAAACCCATAAAAGGACCTTATTCCGCCATCACAAGCAGTGCCAAACACAATCTCCAGCTCGCTCAGACTCTGGATCCAATTAAACAACCTTCTTTCTTCTCCCCAACATCTCCTGACCCCTTTTCTATACCCCAGCATCTCTCAAAGTAGAACATTGAAGATGTCCCCATCGCAGACTCGCCCAAGGAGAAAGAAAACGATCTCCACCAAAGTCCTTTTGAACAAGGACTTCATAAGATGGCAACCACCCTTGAAGAAGGTATTGACGCCATGCAAAGCAACAAAGCCAGCAACGAAGAACAGCCTCATGACCCTACCGAAACCACAATTCTCATTCAAGAAGCTCAGAGACGGCTTGCTGCAATTGCGTCAAGAATTCACAGCCCTTCAAATCAGACGGAATGATCTTTACGCCTTAACGCTATCACCAACTGCCTTGGCAGAATCCATGACTCTATTTCCAAACTGGAATCGATTGCCCTTGCCAGCTCAGGATATGAAACTACACTACCTGTTCCCACTTCCAACCCTCCCAGAGATGAGTTAGAATGATTTCTTATGTATACATGACATGGAGCCAAACACTGGGCACAGGGTATATGGGATGAATGTGGATTCCGTATGGAAGGAAAAGACCGCAACTACTACCCCTCTGGACCTCGCCATATCCCTGCCCCTAGCCCCCTCTATTCCACCTCATGCTTCATTACTCCCCACCACCTGAAGCGAAGATATGAGGATCGATTGGCTATCCCTCCCGACTTCACCGATGATGATGGATATCCAGTCTTCGATACTATAATCAACAAGGATAGTGGACCAACCTCAAACCATGCCGCTCAGGAAGAAGACTTACCAGTCCCTGATGCCCCTGTCTATTACGATGACCCTTTCCCTGACCAGCCCTCCAGAGCTCTTGATATTTGTGCCTTCCAGCTCTCCCAGCACCTCAAAGGCAAGTGGTAAAACAGCCTTCGAAAAGCCACAACCTCGGATCCTCTCTATAACATCGTCAGCAGGATCCCCAACCATCCTAGTTGGATTCTCATTGACGGACCTCTTCTTAAAAGGGGGGACGATGACAGTTGAGAATGTGCATATGTTCCCTATGAAGCAGCCTATCAAGAAACCCACATTAGGAGCGCAATGATTTGAATCACGCATAAACAGATGCCCCACATGGGAGCACACAAATGCTTCAAATACGCCTCCAAACATTTCCCTTGGATGTCTATGAGAAGTGATTCCAAAGACTCTATTCGCAGATGTCACCTTTGCCAGATGAATAAGTAACCTACTACCCTCCCTGACGGGGTTGTGACCCCTCTCTCTGTGCCCAGAGAACCCTGCTCTTGCATTGCAATGGACTTTGCAGGACCCTTCCCTAGCGACAACAAGAAGGAACTAATCCTAGTTGTGTTGGATCGCTTCACTGGGTTGACCTACCTCATCCCAGTATCCCAGAACATCATAGCAGTCCAAACTGCTAACCTACTGATTGAACGAATCTTCTCTGTCCATGGTTTCCCTACTTCAATCGTCTTAGATAGAGACCCTAAGTTCACCTCTCGCTTCTGGATGCAATTCATGGCTAATATAAAAATTGATCTCAACATGGCTACCGCTTATCATCACCAGACCAATGGCCAAACAGAACGCAGAATCAGAACGATACGCCAATGCCTCCGCAACTTCGTTGATCCCAGAGGCACCAAGTGGACACGCCACCTTCCCCACATTCAACCAGCTATCAATACTCCTCCTGGCAATTCATCTGAATTCTCACCATTTGAAATTACATTTGTAAGAATAATCAACCTCCTCCCAAGTGTCAAAGTCCTCCCAACCGCCGTCCCTTCTGCTGATGACATAGTTTCTCAAATCATGAAAAAGCAGCAGCTTGCCAGAACCGCCCTGAAGAAAGCACGAGCTCGCCAGAAAACGACTAGCCAGAAAAGACGCAAGAAGACCCACCTATTAGCCCGGACAAAACTGGAGTTACCCTCAGATCCGAACCCTATGGACACACGATTGGACGGAACCACAAACTAGTTGGACCCTGGTTAGGACCCTTTTCAGTCTCCGAAGAACCTGATAGACACGATAGCTACAAAATCAACCTCCCTGGTATCATGCAAGGCATCCACGCTTGGATTCATCGCAGCAATCCTTCAATCTATCTCAGACCAGACCTCAAGGCTTTCCCCGGACTTCCTGAACCCAGTTCCAAAGAACCAGTCACCATCGACCCCTCAGGACAAGAAGAATGAGAAGTTTAAAAAGTTCTCAAAGATCGAATTTACAGAAAGAAACACCAGTTGCTAATCCATTGGAAAGGCTCTGACGAAATCGAAGCTACTTGGGAACCTCTCGATGTCCTTGAAGAACCCAGTACTGCCCTTGGAACTTACTGGTTTAACACCTATAATGAAACCATTCCTTTCCACCTCCCCTGGACTCATAACAAATGCTGGTCAGCATGGACAGTCCAGACACCTGAATATATCCTTCTCTCGCCAGAGCTTGATCCTGACGGATTTTGGACACCTATCCAAGACTCTGACTACTCTGAGACCGAAACCTGTTACACCCTTCCTTCCATTGAGTAGTCTGAATTGGAAACCTAACAGATTTTGAGCACAGGTCATTTATTTATTTTCTGTTAGGGGGAATGTAACGGAATCTACTATTATCGCTATTATTCCTTAACATAACGTTGGATATTACCTATTAGTTTTTCCCCGTAACGAATCATCTCTTACCTTGTACCTTCCCTGGTATTATAGTTTCCTATTAGGCAGTACTTTCTTTAGTTTGCTTATTACTACCTTTCGTTCCTTGTTCCCAATTGGGAAACCCTCTGCTCCCTACTATGTATTACTGGTTTAGTACATTAGTAGCGATCCCTTACTTGTTGGATTCCATTACTTGTTTTGGTAGTTATATCCTGTCGCATATACATCTTTGTTTTAGGACTTAGTAGGTTTTGCATCTACCTTAGCGTAGCTTAGCATTGTCGTTTGAACAGGATATTGGTTATGATTTATTTTGTATTAAAAGAGTTCGAGATCCCTTAAGGATTCGGACTATCAAGGCTCACAGAAACCCTCACGTTGATATACCAAGTTGAACGGTCACTTTACTAGTCCTTAACCTTTGTTATATCTCCTGTAGAGATTTCCATCGACGCTTCTCCTCCCTGTCCTTTCAGTCTTGCCGGATCTCCCTCTGGGAATCTCGCGATACTCAGGAACAGGTTATAGTTCTCATCTTTTTCATTGAGTTCTATTCAATCTAAACATCGCACACGTCCCCATGGCACCTCAGAGCTCACGAAAACAGCCGTTAGAGAAGGGAAAGTAAGTAAACTGGGTCTATATATTCCTGAACAATTTTAATTTTTCCATTCGCCTTAGACGCCCCGCTGCGCATCCCGAGAGGATTGACGCTGAGAGCGGAAAACGAAGAAAGACTCGGCCGCGTATAGTCGCTCATCGCCCCGCTGAGAAGAGAGTGTAAGTAATCACGGAAAGCACCAGATTTGCATTGCAGGATATAGCCCTCCCAACAGACTTTCCTGTGAACAGACACCTGGCAGAGCGCGCGCACTTCGAGCCAGCTGTCAAACACTCTGGCACTGGGTAGGTCAAAGAAAACCCCCACCCAGGTATCAGAATCTATCACGCTAACAATTGAGCACAAATTAGGAAGACGTAGGGCGACATTGCGTATGCTGAATCGTGGTGTGGGTTCTTCGATCCCGGCGTCACATCTGGTGCCTACTTCGATTGGTTTGAGCAGTTCAAGGCCTATATGACAGCCCGCAACCTTGATCCCGGCCACTTGACACACGCCCAAGTGGAAGCAATCACTGTCGTTGCTCATGCCCTTCCGCCCGTCAAAGATCGCGTAACCCACATTATAAAAAACCACCACCCAGATGACGTCGTGGAACTCACCCGTTACCTAATGAATTTAGTTAAACATTCACCTAGGAAACTCTCCACTTCTAACCTGGGTCAAATCGCGGCGGGCGCCGGTGCTCGTGAGGTCACGGAATCCCCGACTAAGTGAGTAGTCCCATCTATCTCCCGTCAGCCTCGCACTAACTTACTTTGACAGAGTCTCAATCGTCAACTTATTGCCCACAGGCAGTAAGAATCCATATCGTTAACAGAACTGGAGCCCGAGAAGTGGGACATCCATTCCTCGACCATCCCTGGTTTGCTAGCGACTTGGACCAGGTAATCGCATGGGGTGTGTTGACATCACCGAGCATGAAAAGTCTGGTCGGGGTGGTTTGTGGGTAGGGTGTGGAGGAGGAAATAGGATACCCACGATATCTGATCGGGGCGAGAGATGAGGGTGCCGTCAGGCTACGTCAAGAGCCTGAAAAACCTCTCCCCCTGCGACAGCTCATCTTTCTCCATAGCAATAATGACATTCTAGCGTGGCTCCTTGCCAACTATGGACAAGATCCCTTCGATCTCTTGCTCGTCGAGTCGCGTCGCAAGAATAGAGAGGATAGAGCCCTGACGCCGGAGCATGCAAAAGGGAGCTACCCGTTGCTCAATCGGAATGTTTGGGAAGATGCCGTGGGGATCATCCAAGCGGATGAGAATGAGGATAAGGAGGCGGAGGAGGAGGGATTGCTAGAGGTCCAGAGTGAGGGGGAACCGCAGGTGCCTCCTGACGGGGGGCGATTGATTTGGACGACGTAAGTATCGGCACCTAACGTTAATATGAAGATCAAAACAAGATGGCTAATCGACGATGTAGGACGAGGAATTGGGAGCCCCACGCCCCTCACCACCCCGGAGGGCTACCTCACGAGAAATAGAGAACGGCCCGAGGGATAATCCGTTGGCTACGCTCTCGCGGGAGTCCGCCTCTAGGCCTTCTGCGCTATCTACACAAACAAAACTCGAAGACGTCCCGAAGGTTCGACGGGAGAAGACCTGGATGCCAGACTACATTACAGATACCCGGCTGGCAACTGTGCTGCGTTCGGGAGTCGATGGTCCCCAGGACACCCGTCCTTCTAGCCTACCCAGATTCCGCGAGCAAAGTCGAGTCTCCCCCGAGGTTGCTCCGATTAATGCGCAGGTTCACACACCTCCAGTGAGAGTGACCGAACAAGCAGCTTGCACAATTGAACTGGCAGCCGCCCTGCATTCAGACCATGATGGTGCCCAGGACGGCCCTCCAACGAGCCTGCCCGTAATCCGTGACGAATGTCCCGCCTCCCCCACCGTTGCTCCGATCAATGTGCAGGTTCATATAACTTCACTGAGAGCCACAGAACAAGCAGCTCGCACAACTGGACAGCCGCCCACAACACTTCCAGCCCCGACAGAACCAGCAGCCCCCGTGACACCTCCGGCGCCCAGGGCTTCTTCAACGTCCAGTTTGAGTAGTGCCCCAAACAACACCAAATCGCCATCGCCCCAACCGCGCCGTTTGACAACACATGGGGCTCGACGAAAACAATTTGAGATTTCCTAGTTTCTAGTGTATTTTTTTTTCTGTTTTTTTTATCCCTAGAGCTTATTTCACTTTAGTCAGAATTCTCAGTTTGTGGTTCGTTAGCTAGTATGTGATAGTAAACATATGATTGGGCGCCCTTGCTTCAGCTTCACATATCCTGTATTGCTAGTCCTTACGCCTCCTTCTCTTAAGATACAGAACTTTTGTTTTCTGAATCAAGCACGCTGCGCATTCTGTTCTTAACTGGGCTGGCGTCAGGGCACTAAACTAGTGAAACATTTGAGAGCATTGCGTGAATAAAGAATTCTAGACATTTGGTGGTGTTGATTCAACGTTAGGAGATGAGGTTCGATAATCCTAATTTGGTTTAGGCGTGGCGAGTGTCTTGCTAGAATTAGTTTGGCTAACCGATACTTGTTGTGGCTAGATTTTGCTTAGCGTCCTACATTAGCGACATCCATTTTGTCACACCTTTGCAACCAGAGTCGGGACGACCATGATACGTGAGGACGTCGATAGCAAGGGGTGGATAAAGAATTCGAGACGTTCAGTGGTGTAGATTCGACGTCAGGAGATGAGGTTGGATAATCCCAATCTGCTTTAGTCGTGGCGAGCGTCTTGCTAGAATTAGTGTCGCTAACCGATACTTGTTGTGGCTACATCTTGCCTAGCTACCTACAGTAGTGACGCCCCTCTCGCCGAACCTTTTTAACCAGAGTCGAGACGACCATGATACCTGAGGACGTCCCGATCATGATCATAATATTGAACAAGCAGAAAACACCTTTTTACAGCCGAATATTTTCTTGCAATACCGAGTCATAGAGTGTGATTCTCTCAACCCCCCGCCTAAGTCCTTGCGTATAAGACCTGACGCGTCCATTGAACATATCCACGGATTCCTCATCTTTGCTACCCGAAAGATACATTCCATTGTTCTATGTCCTAATTCCCATTTTGCCTAGCGTTGATCAACCCTTCAGCATCCCACCATGTCTAGACAACCACAAGCCAATTCACACACCCAGCCAACCTCCGAGTAGGAAATCTGAACCGAGGTAAAGGCCAAGTCGTATACGATAGCATAGGATCTGCCCGATCGAGGTCGGGAACGCAACAAAACTACTCAGACAGCTCGCCGAACACACTGCCAAACGAGCAGCCCACGCTTGTGCGCCATAAACCACCAAACGCAACCGGAGTACTTGAAAGACCACGAAAGCGCCCCCGAGAAGGACGATACAGAGCATGACGTATACCGCTATTGTGACAGAACCTGAAGCACAATTCCCAACAGAAACAGTTTGGCTAAGCGATGATAGCAGTCTTGAGGACCAAGACTCTCGCAGATCAGATCATAGTGGATCTGACACTGAGCCAGATGCGAAAGACAATGATAATCCAGATTGTACTAGAGCAGGGCAGCGTCACCGGTCTCGAACCGCGGACAAAGAAACAAACAATCGGGTATCGAGTGTGCGAGTTTCGAGCACCTGTGGCTGACAGGAGGCAGCCCTAGTTAGGGGAACGCCAGCAGCTCGAGGATATATAATACCTGGTAGAGCGTATACTCCGCCAGTGCTCCTGTCATTCAGTGTAGCCCGATATTCATCCCCACTGGCCAAGAATAGTGCCACTACGTCGGGAGTTAGAAGTTTGAGTCCAGCCTGTGAATCGAGTATGCCACACGCTGAGGACATCTGGCCGGGTACCCAGTCACGGCGAAATACAGCGAGAGGAGTAGAGGCAGCTGGAGTAACCCGGGCCAAAGCTCTCCTTCTCTGGTACACCCTGTTTGTAGACCCACTCCCAGGCCCAATTACTTTGACGTTTGAGATACACAGTGCTTGGCTTAAGGCGCTTAATTATATAGCTGATGCAGGAAATATGAAAGCGTCGGAGGAAAACATGAAGATACTAAGTGGACACAGATACACACGAATGACGCCCCCCTGAAGCCAGGTATAGTACTAATTCCAAAAGATAGGCAATAGAGACTCTGGCGTAAGATGCCAGTTTGTTTCCCACGTTAAAGAGGAGATCAGAAAATTATTCGATCTCGCGGATGATCCCACGGCGATTGCGCGCAGCGTGGACTACCTGCTGGAAACGGATAGATATATCGGCTCCCCAAATGGATATGAGGTTGGTGGGCCTTAGTTGCAGAACTTTCTTCTAATAACTAACAGGTATTACACTTGGCTTAGAAATTGAGATTTCGATTGGGAGCGCCCCAGATTGCTGAGGCCATATGAGGTAAGTACTTCAGAGGCAGGAAAATGCGTGGGATTGTCGAACCTGATTTTCTTGGGCGTATCAACGGCACGATGATTTGCTTAACTTGTGCGATCCTCGGTCATACCCTACAAGCATGGCAAACAGGAGAATATAAGGAATCAGGCGAGTTCAAGCCTGACACGGTAGGAGGTAATCCAGAACCCTAACCCATCTCGTATTCTCCAGGACGCTAACGTGATCCCAATCACTAGGGACCTTTTTGCCCAGCAAACTCAGATGTGGGCCGATTGCCCAGACTGGGTACGGGCGAGAATTCTGGACAAGATTCGCGGGACCATCCGGGCAAAGATGGAGAAGGAGCATGGAGTCGAACAAGCCCCCCGTGAAGGGTATACCGACCATTGGGCAGCGGTAGCCGCTGTGCTGCAGAGTTAGCCATTCAGTTAGACTAGACAACGGCCAGCCCACCAAAGCCAAACTCCCGGCGATTGGGTTGTGGTAGCCGCCCAGCTGCAGAGTCAACCATCCAGCCAGGGTACACAACGGCCAGCGTACCTAATTCAAACTCCGAGCAGCCAGGGCATCGGGACCCCAGTGGGACAGCAGGATAGTCAAAACGATTCGGAGGACACTGATTTGTTTCCTGATTTCTTCCAGACGTCTGCTGCCCGGGTTCTTGGATTCTCGATTGTTCTCCGCCGAGTGCAGATGGTTCACGGAAGGTGACCAGGGAAGTATTGTTGGACAGGACTGTGAGTCCAACTCCATCGCGACTCCTCTCCCTGAGCCTTGACGGAATAGAGCCTGCACAACAAGAGACAAGTGATAGTGAGCGGGGGGATTTGGAACAGGGGCGCAATGGGAGCATTGGTGAGGGTAATTAAGAAAGGATGTGTCGAATATGTCCCGTCTGTGTCGAGTAGCTTAATTTATTAATACTATTTGTTTGACGGCAATGTGTTGATATGAGAATGTAAAGTGTAATCTGGGCATTCGGAGTACTAGTAGTAGAATCAATGAAAGGGAGACGCCATGGAGGCGTCTGGGCGATCGTAGAGTAAACGTCACAGGATGACGTCGGAAACAAGTGGATATAGCGTGCGCATGATCGGGATTGTGTCAGGCAGAGTGGAGATCGTTCCCGACGCATGTGGGAGGCATCATGAGGGCATCTAGATATTATGTAGGAGAGTACAGATAGAATAGAAAAGGTCAAGCTACGATCCGGACACACAGAACGTAGAGAGGGTAAAATCAGTATAATGGTGCGCTGGCACAGAGTGTCTGGAGGTAGAAGCCAAAGGAGGGAGATACCAGGACGAGAGAGCTCAGGATCATGGGATCCTGATGTGAGGCATCAGAACGAGGGAAGCCCAGGTGCGAAAGATAAAGATGGGACGTGAGGACCGAAGACGCCAGGATCAGTGGTTAGCAGCATGGAGCGGCGGATCATCAGGCGTCGCCCTGGTGCAGCAACTGAGAATCCGATGTGTTCAGGACGCAAGAGCAGGGGACTAGGCGCGGTCAGGGCGCAGAAAACGTAGAGTTCGTGAAAGGATAGCGTCAGGGCGCGGCACTTCAGGTGACGCAAAATCAGTATACAACGTCAGATCAACATTGCGTCCTGATTTGCGATTCACGTTATGTGGGCTAGGTGCGCCAGACACATGGGGTGCCCCTGGCGCCGAGTATTATTTTTGCTGATGAACAGCAGGTGCAAGGGATCTTTGGCGGCAATTTTTGTTTTGTTTTTCACTGTTGGCATTGAGTTTGAACAAATTGAAACTTCCCACCCAAACAGCAAATTCCCGTCGGCAACTTCCCTTAACATTTCGATCCAAGGAAACTGGTCAATCTTCTTGATTCCGTTGTCCATTTTCCCTAGGTGGCCATTAAGTGATGAAGATTATGGGTATACGGGCCGACTATGCCGCTGATTCTGCCGGGGGAGAAGCTACTGGTAAGGAGACCATAAGATACGAGAGAGTCCTAATAATTGCCTGCCGGGACAAAGCCTGTCTAAAGTGGAAGGTAAATTGCATCTCATTTCAAGCCAATCAGGGTAGACTGTGTATTTCTGTTTTTTGTGATTATATAAGTGTTCTTGCTAAATTGAATGTATAGAAAATCTCCAGCAAATTAAATATTCATTTTCGCACTTGTCACAAGATTTACAAGTGGGCCAAGCTCAATGGATCACCATCCAACATGCAACGATCTGGCCGCCCAATGCTCTTTGGTGCTGATGAGAATGCTCTATTGCCAGCTTTTGTGACCTAGGATAAAACAACCAGAAGGCTACAGTGGGAGGAAATTATTGCAGAAATGGGATATACCTGTTCTGTTCATACAATTCGGAGTGTAATGGCTTCACTAGGATACCGCTAGCATTTACCATGCAAAAAGCTAGTTCAAACAAGTCTGAGCCTTCTCCTTCCTTTCTTTCTCATTTTTTTTTAATTTTTTAATTTAATTCTAATAAATTGTAGATGTGGTATCAGATATTATAATGAGGCTAAAAGAGTTAGCGGGTGTCAGGAGCATCTGAATTGGACTCGAGAGGAGTGGTTGAGAACGGGTTGGACCGATGAGTCCAGTTTTAGTACTGCTGGGTTTAGTCACTGGCCCTGGGTGTTGCGCTGGCTGGAGGAACAATATTATTCAGATTGAGTCGATGAAGTCTGGAGGTCTGACAGAGCATCAGTGATGGTTTGGGGGGCCTTTTGCGGAGGATTGAAATCACCTCTGTATGTTGCACCTCCTGGTATTACAATTGATTCTGAGAAGTATACCAACAATGTTTTAGACCCACTCTTATTATGCTTTTGACATCAAGCTTGTGAGGTATATGGATGATCTATCGTAGTTAAAGATGGAGCACCTGGCCACCAGAAGTATCTGATTCAATGCCGCAAGTTAAACAATGTAGATTGTCTTCCTGGCGCCCTCAGTCCCCCCACGTGAATTTATTTGAAGCCCTCTGGGCTGATATAGAAATTGAATTAGGTCAAATTTATGAACGCGCAACAAACACCAATGATTTGATTCTCATGCTACATGCAGCATGGAGAAATATAGAGCTTGAATGGCTACTTAAGCTCATTGATAGTATGCCAGCAAGGTTGGCTGCACTGATAGCTGCCGAGGGTAATGCTCCTCTCTATTAGTTGACTTGTCAATAGGGTGGCGAGTTAGTGGCTTAAATGGGTGAGAGGGGGCACTGGGATATATATAAAACTTGAAGGTGGGGATCTAGGATGGCCAGGTTATCGTTTTTGTTGCGGCAGGAGCGAATAAGAGTGGTATTTTGCTTTCGCAACGGTGTAGACACTCCAGGAGTTACTGTAGAGCAAGCTCAAACCCTGCGCAACCTACTCCATGGCATTTATTTGAATCTTCTCTCTATGGGCCTCGGCTTTGCTATTTGTTTTGTCTTGTCTAGGCTGTATTGTATATTCTTGAGTAGCAAATTGCTGGTAACTACTTTTCAACTTCCAATTTTCACACAAACCAGGATGCCTAACCTGTATACTATTTCTAGCTGACAGGGATTGGAATCAATAGCTGACATTTGTATTTATTCAATTTCGGTTTCTATTGTATAAATTTCTTAAATCTGGAATGGAAAGATGGTGACCAGACTTTTTTCCCCCACCAAATCGGGATGCCTGGCAGGTAGGGCGAGCCAATCAGAAGTTGGCGTCAGCTTTGATTGCCATGCAAATATTAGCCCATTGGCCACAGTTCGCCGTACTTTTGCTCACACCTTAGTACTGTACCAGCAAGAAGAAGAATACCAGTAATAGGGAAGACAAGATAGGCTCAACAGAATATGAAAACCCGGCCATTACCATAAGCGAAAGCATTGGGAATGTAACCCCCAGTCACTGCGACATATTGATTTGGGGCAAGATTTGCCAGATTCTGGAGATAGCCTTTTTAATATCTGCCACTCGCCTGGTTTGCTTCTTTTCCGCCACATGCCAATGTTGTAATGAATCTAAATATGGTAGTGATATTATACATGGGGAATTACTGAGGTAAATTGGCCTAAAAAAAGTAAAAAAAGAACGGCTAAGAAGAGTAGCCAACACCAAAATAATTTAAACTGCGAACACTCGACTCTGCCTGAAGAAGCGCTACAAGCCAGCAGGCAATGGCTTAAACGCTAGACCCGAGGAGGCATACCAACTTTCTATTTGGCGGCTCATGGGGGAGAAGAGTATCGGGTACCTGCATGTGTTATGGTCTTAAATGGCATTGACGAGAGGGAAATAGAAAAAGGGACCGCCAGAGTTAAAGCATACATAAGCTCATCTTAGTCGCCACCCACAGTTACAATCCTCTCGCTCTCCGGGTGATACTTGCAGCAGGTAACCAATAGTTCCCTAACGATCACTTGTCTGAGCCCCCTAGCTGTTGCGATATCCAAGTCCGTTGACTCCTATCTAGCAACGTTGATCGCTAGGCTCATATAAGACACTCGTGTCTTGATTCCCGAAAGTGTGCTAGATAAAGATATTTGTATTGAATGTATAGTGTATGCAAGAACTCAGATGGTTGCGTGAAGAACACACATTGCATGCCCCGAGAGTGCCCTTATATAAGGGTTCTTGCCTCAACCCTAAACCTGCGTGACTCATTCACTCGCATCACGCGACTCATGACTCATAGTGAGTCATAGTGTGGGATCCCTCAGCTGACTCGTCCGAGTCAGCTGCGCCATATCTCGCAACTAATAAAAACCCATAAAACAAGTCCTGTGCCCTAACGGGGTCACATGCGTGAAACCAATGACTCATAACTATGAGACATGTGCGAGATACATAAACCACATGACCACAAACGTGAGTCATGTCAAATAACAACCAATAACAATCCACCAATGACACGCTATTCCGTCGTCATGTGAAAACCTATGAGTCAACTGATCTCATAGCATAAAAGATAATAAACGAATGACCAATAACTATTAGTCATGCGAGAGTCTGCCTTGCTTAGTCACCGTTTGTGACACCCACCAAGATATGTCTTCTTCCTGCTTCTCGTTTCTTCGTCAACACTTCTGTTGCGACACCCTACATTCCCGCAATCCTAATGTCAATTCCTTCTCTTTGACCTTTTCTTTTCCTTTCTTTCTTTTTTTAAACTTGTCCTTTGTTTTATCGTCCACAGTGATGTGTGACCAGCCCAGGCGGCAGAGTTCATTTCCTCTCCTCCTTCCTTCCAATTTTTATTAATCCCCAACTAATTACCCCCCCGCCTATCCGAAATGTTCTTTCCTCTTTCAACTTTGGTCTTTCTTTCTCTCTTTGCATTGGGCAGTGTTTTTTCTCACTTTTCCCCTTCTTCCCCCGTTTAGAATAGAGGTTTGACTACTTAATTTGTATATGCAGGCAAGGCTGGAACCTTTTCCGGCTGGGGGTGGGGGGCGGATAAATCAAAATAAAACAAGGGAAAAACAATAACGGTGTTAACTCAAGAGAGACAAAAGGATGTATCAACACCTCGAGAGAAACGAAAAGAAAAAAACCCCAGCGATTGATGCGCTAAGAGTATGACTAGTCTTGATTCATCAATCAAGTACCGTATGATACATAGCATACGGTTCCAATACCGGTGAACCACTGAGGTTTACCGCTCAACCTTTCCCACGACTACATCACACAGGTCTCTATCTATAGGCGGGATTTAATTCCGAGAACCCAACGATATTCTATGAAATTCCCTCGAGCAGAAAAAACGAACTAGGGCAAAGAGCGTGGCTTATCCCTCATTCGCTAATAGTAGTGAGTCTGATTTGAAAACTCCTCCTGCGGTAGTCATAGACATCTCCTCTATTTTCCCCCTTGCCCCCATAGCCTTCGTTGGTGGATTAATCTATAAGATTTTAATTGCAACCTACTGCTGGTGCCCCGAATCTAAGTCGACTGAGTGTCACAGCCACGGAGAAAACACCTCGTCTCTTATCATCAGTTTTACTGGACTGGATTAGGCTGTCTCCGGGTAATGTGCCGCTTATTTCTTGGATATTACTCGTAGGCGAAGCTGGTATTCTAGGATGAGGCTGAGTGGCACCCTCCGCCATGGAGGTTACTCGAGTAGCATATGAGCTTCTCAAAGTTAACATACTCGTGCTTCTCAGCCAAGATTTACCTTCCCCATTTGTCGTAGTTAGGGTTGCGGGGATTTTTCACTGCCTGACAAACTACGGTATTCCTCCTCAGTAGAAAATCCGAGCAAACCTTACTACGACAAATGGTGAAGGCAAATCTTGGCTGCGAAGCACGAGTAGATCCTGGAAGCAAGGGTGCAGCAGGGTTTTGTGGGCCCGGATGATTGGATGATCGAGCGCTTGTGAAACATCAAAGCCGTATCCCACTTGAGGTCTTAATATCCTCTAGATCCTCGCAGACTCCTCGATACAACATTTCTAATTACACTATCAGTACTCGTCCAAAGCGTTTTAAGGAACATGAAACAAAAATCACGGCAAAACATAAGCATCACGACAATATCAACTCTTTCAACACTATCAATGTCAACACAGTGATATCCGATGAGGATAATGAGATCCGAGAGTGGCTATCGTCTCTAAAACCTCACCAACGGCATCAAGACGTGCGGGCCGAGCGGCTCGATGGCGTGGGGGATTGGCTTCTAGAAACCAGCGAATTTCGGAAATGGAGTAAGGGAGAGGATGGATCCAGTGAGCGGGTATTATTTTGTTCCGGGGGTCCAGGTGTGGGAAAGACATATCTATGGTAAGGACACCTGGCTTCCGGAAAGGGAAAGAAGGGAGATGTCACTGACAAGTATAAAATATTAGTTCCCTAATGATTGACAGCCTATGTGACCATGCTGAGGAAAGGGATCTGGCTGTCGCTTGGCTATATTGCGATTTCCTTGCCCACCAAGAGCTGTCAGCAACGGCCATGCTAGGTGCTATCCTAAGGCAGCTTGTGAGCATTGGAGAGATACGGAAGAATATACGAAAGAGGTTTCGAAAGCGATTTTCCGACCGGGGTCTACGGTTACCCGATATGCTGAGGATGCTAAAGACGGCTATCTCTTTGCTCCCCCAAGTTTATATCTGCATCGACGCCTTAGATGAATCCACTCCGGAGAGTCGACAGGAGCTGCTTGGGTCACTGCAGAATATTGTTCGGGAGTCACCAAGTACGCGGGTGTTATTTACCGGGAGATCTCATGTTGCGGAGGAGGTGAAGAAATACTTCGTCGAGGCTATTTTCGTATCGGTTAGTCCCGCTCAAGATGACATTAGGATATATTTGGATGCGAAGTTAGACAGGGACACGGAGCCTCATGCAATGGACAATGATTTGAGGAGGGACATCATGAGAATAATTCCTGAAACCATTTCCGAAGTGTAAGTAGCAATATCCGGCTCTCCTATAATACATACAGGGATAATTTGCTGACAGTGGTAACTAGATTCCTCCTGGTTTCACTGAATATTGATGCAATTCTGGGAGAGGTAACCATCTATAAGAGAAGGAAAAGACTAGTGGAGATGAAAAAAGGGAAGGGGCTAGGAGATGCGTACACGGCAACCCTCACCCGGATAAAGTCGCAGAATCGAGGCAAATCACGGCTCGGTATGGAAGCCCTCATGTGGATATCACATTCCGAACGACCATTGAAGGCGATTGAGCTATGTCAGGCACTTGGTGTAGAGAGAGGAGATACAGACCGGAATGCCTGGAACGAGCCTGCAATAGAAACTGTGCTACGCTGTTCGTTGGGGCTCGTTACAGTTGAGGCATCATCATCTACGGTCCGGCTTGTTCACTTCACTCTCCAAGAGCATTTATCCAATGCTTCGTCCCTGTTCCATAGTCCTCACTCGATGATGGCCGAGATTTGTTTAACTTTCCTCAACTTTCGGAGCATCAGGGAGCTATCAACTACGCTTTATTCGCCACCCGCAGCAGCCCCCTTTGTCGGCTATGCCTCTTGTTTCTGGGGAACACATGCAAGAAAAGAGCTGAGCGACAGAGTGAAACTACTAGCATTGAAACACCTTGACGGCTACGATAAGCATGTATCCTCCAAGCTACTCTTAATTCATGAAAGGGGGTTGGTGGTGGCACCGTTCTAAACAAGAAGAAAGCAATGTCCTTGAGGGATTCACGGGGCTTCACGGTGCAGCCTACATTGGGATCGTGGAGATAATATATGCTTTATTGGAAATGAGGGAATGGGATCTTAATGCAATCGATATCGACGGTAATACGGCATTCGCTTGGGCTTCTAGCAAGGGGCATGAAGATGTGGTAAAGATGCTACTGGGATTACAGGGTGTTGACCCTGATACAACGAACGCAGATGGTACAACACCCCTTTTATCGGCTGCTGCAGGTGGACATGAGGGCGTGGTGGAGATGCTCTTGGAACGGCCGGATGTGGATCCTGAAAGGAAGGATAAATATGGTCAAACACCACTCTTGAGAGCCATCTTGACCGGAGATCAGAGAGTTCCCAAGATACTACTGCAACCAGGGGAGGTAAATCCCAACAATGGGAATAATGGTGGCCAAGCGCCGCTCTGCATAGCCCCCCGCAAGAGACATGAAAAGGTTGTGAAGATGCTGCTGGACCGGAGCGATGTCAATCCCAACACTATGGACCAATATGGTCAAACGCCACTCGACACAGCCGCCTGGGAGGGAGATGAAGTGGTGGTGAAAATGCTGCTAGACCAAAGCGATGTCAACCCAAACACTATGGACCAACTTGGCCAAACACCCCTCTTTGTGGCCGCCTCTAAAGGACATGAAGGAGTGGCGAAGACACTACTAGAGCGGGTGGATGTCAACCCTAACACGGCGAATAAAGATGGCCAAGCGCCGCTCTTCATGGCCGCCTGGAAAGGACATGAGGGAGTGGTGAAGGCGCTCCTAGGGCGAGTGGATGTCAACCCCAACGCTGCGGATAAACACGGTCAAGCACCGCCCTGCGTGGCTGCCCGGAAGGGAGATGAAGGGGTGGTGAAGATGCTACTTGACCGGAACGATGTTAATCCCAACACTGCGGATAACTATGGTCACGCGTCGCTCTACATAGCCGCCCACGAGGGACACGGGGGGGTCGTCAAAGTGATGCTTGACCGGAACGATGTCAACCCAAACACTTTGAACCAATGTGGCCAAACACCACTCTTCATAGCCGTCTGGAAAGGTCATGAGGGAGTGGTGAAGACGCTGCTAGACCGAGTAGATGTCAACCCAAACACTGCTGATAAATATGGCCAAGTGCCCCTCTACAGAGCCGCCCACATGGGACATGAAGGAGTCGTGAAGATGCTTTTGAATCGGAACGACGTCAACCCAAACTCTACGAACCTACATGGCCAAACGCCGCTCTTCATGGCCGCCTGGAAAGGACATGAGGGCGTGGTGAAAACGCTGCTAGAGCGAGTGGATGTCAACCCCAATACTGCGAATAATGGTGGCCAATCGCCACTCGACATAGCGGCCTTGGAGGGACATGAAGGGGTTGTGAAGTTGCTGCTTGACCTGAACGATGTCGACCCAAACACTATGGACCAACTTGGCCAAACGCCACTCTTCATAGCCTCCTGGGAAGGACTTGAGGGAGTGGCAAAGATGCTACTAGGGCGAGCGGATGTCAGCCCCAACACTACGAACAAAGATGGCCAAGCACCGCTCCACATAGCCGCCCGCAAGGGACATGAAGAAATCGTCAAGATGCTGCTGGACCGAAACGATGTCGACCCAAACACTATGAACCAACTTGGCCAAGCACCACTCCTCATCGCTGCCTGGGAGGGATATGAAGCGGTCGTGAAGATGCTGCTGGACCGGAGAGATGTCAATCCCGACACTGTGAACAATCATGGCCAAACCCCACTCTTCGTAGCCGCTCGGGAGGGACATGAACGGGTCGTGAGGATGCTTCTGAATCGTAATGATGTCAACCCAAACACTATGAACCAACTTGGCCAAATACCACTCATCATAGCCGCCCGCAAGGGACACGAAAAGGTTCTGGTGATGCTGCTGGACCGGAAAGATGTCAACCCAAACACTACGAACCAATATGGCCAAACGCCACTCTTCGCAGCCGCCCAGAGAGGACATGAGAGAGTAGTGAAGACGCTGCTAAAGCGAGTGGATGTCAACTCTAGGGTGATAGATCTACTGGTCAAACAGCACTTTCCCAGGCCCTGAAGGGCGGACATAAGGCTGTTGTAAAATTATTATCCGAACCTAGGAATTCAATCCCCTCGTTAAATAGTAATCAAGTTACAGCACTTTCCTCACCCGAGCTATTCGATCCTAATCAGCGCCCCTCCAAACGGATCCGCTGGGTTTGACCTTCAAAACCAAAGCTCAGCGCGTCTCCATCTTCCTCAAATTCTCACTCGATTAACCGCTAGCTGGCAGCTACATAGTCCTTTAACACTCTTACCATGTCCTCCACCACCTTGCTCCGTCTCTTGGTTTTATAATCTCTCCCTATTTCTTTTCGTTTTCTTCCCCCCTTTTCCGGTTTCTTCTCCTTTTGGTCCCTTTGAAGCTCCGTTATCCCTTCACAAAAGTAGTTCGACAATTTCTCATAAACTCCAATGGCGCGCAGTGTGGGGGCGAGTGACTGGGGATGAATTAGCGCGGATTGTTTCCTCGAATTGCGTAGTTATCAAACGTAGTTATGGTAGAATTAGCATTGTGTCCTACTTTCTTTCTCCTCATTTCTTTCTATACTCGGTTATTTTCCCTCACCACTTGCTTCAAGGCATATATATTTTATGATTTATATTTTTCCTATCACGTAGCGAGGCTTTCATACCCTTTTTTTTAGGCATCATGTTGAAATTTCGTTAGATCTCCTAGTATATTTCATAACACTACCGTGTATTCCTTTACTTAGTTTGTGTTTCGGCTCCACCTGTACACCGCTTACATTACTACAGCTAAGATATATTTTATAGTGTTTTATTGTTATTTTAGGATTTAACATGTGCTCTCCTATCTGGTGTTCAGGATTTCATGCATCTCTTATGCACCATTGTTGGTAATGATATTTCTAATATTCTCATCACACCCTTATAGTTTCACGCATATATTTAAGATTTACTTGGAAGGATTTTAGGGTCAAACATGTTCGCACTTATGTTTCTTACATTGTTTTCCCTATATTTCTCTTGTGTGTATGGGAGCGCACTTTCTTATAAATAAGGCTGCTACCCCCCACCTCACTTAGCATAATAAGAACCAGAATTCCTACCAATCTGCTCTACTACTGTTCCTCCTCGCTTAGCATGTCCTAGCAGTACCCCAAGCACCTGCCTAGTATTATCCAGATAGAATTGATCATGCCTCTAGCGTTCACACATTTGAACACATCATAGAATAGAAGTCTCCCCTCCCTCATGACCTTCCAGCAGGAGTATGGGAAACAATCTTAGTAGAAAGAATACCTTTTATAACCCTCATCCCAAGAATATGCACAGTACTGTACAGTGTCCAGACAAAAGTCATCGTCAGTGGCCACTTTTATGTCAAAGGTGCCATTTTTCAGAGTGCTAGAACCCAACTACTTCGGTGGCAATTATTTGTAAAATACGGGTTCTGCGTATTCTAATAATTGTGATATCTTAATATTGCGGTATATGGTGCGATATTGGATCAACTACAGAGGTACGAAATTGGCAATTCTAGAAACACGTATCTTTCCTGATAGGAGCCCATACAAATTCTTGGCATTTAGCTTCGGTTTAAGAATTGTGCACGCTAATTGATGAGTGCTGCCAGTGAGGCGGAGGGATTTGCTAAGTTATAGAAAGGTGAATTCGAGGTTCACTAGATCTTTAGCTATCTATTGATATTTCCCTTGGATTATGTAATTGATTAAGAGGTGGGGGTGGAGATCTGCATTTCAAGCACTACGAATTTCGATTGCTTTGGTGTGTTTTTAGCGGTATCATACTTACGTCAATCAACTATGACTTTTGTTTAGGGATTGATATCATATTAGCAAAGGCTGGGATAAGATTTTACCTGCTTGCCTTTTCTCCTTTTCCAACCGTGGTATCATACCTCAAAGTACTGGACCTATCCGCCGCCGTTGCCTTCCCTTTCGGCGTCAGCATCGTTGAACTTTGAGTAACGTGAAACGTTTGTGCCTAGGGATTCAATTTTAGCATAGCCTAGACTTTCCTACCCGCTAAATGACAATGGAATTGTGATGGCTCCCCCAATAAGACAAACAATAACAAACCCCTCGTTTTCGCTATGTGACTTACTCTGTTGTCGGGGACCAGTTGTGCTGGTACTGTACATCCGGAGCGTCGCTCATGTTTGGAGATCCAATCATTTCTCTAAATTGATAGATTATAGCTCCCGGAATTTATGTCAATCGCTTAACAAGATTAGGTGATCACAGTGGATAAAGGGTGAGCCTCAGCGGGAAAATGAAAAGAAAAAGAGAACAATCCCGATTTGAGTTACACCTACTCGTATAATCCTGAAACTCCGAATCAGGAGTATATCATACTGTACCATGGAGGAGCGCAGAAGTGTGGGCGAGCAAGTATACTAGGGCATGAACGAATAATTAGGGCTCTACATGTACAGTCGTGTCTGAAAGGTTTTCGTACCATCCTCCGTCTCTCTTACATCCCCAGTGATTGAAAAAGCGACTCCTAGTGACCTGTCAGATTGGACTAGCCGACGAGTAGGATCCTTGGAATCTCGGTCCCGAGGGGCTTCAAGTCTTAAGTTGGCTGGACGTTGGCAACAAACTTTATCTTTTACTTATCGATTTAGGTCGGATTGTATCAGGTATGTTTGGATTTTCATCTAAGTGTTTGTCTAATGGTTCGGCCAATGCATTTACATTTGATTTTCCTTTACCCTTTTCATTTCTTTTTGCCGGTGTTGTTCGTTGACTTCGGTCAGCGTTCGTGGTAAGAGGGGGTGGGGAAAGAGGAGAAGATGAGGAGGTGGCTGGCGGCTAGCCGAGAATGGTGGCGGGCCTGAGCCACAGGTGTGGCTGAGCCCTCGCTCATGGGATACGATAGCCACAACGGGTGGCAGGGGTGGGGGGAGGCGTTTGTCGGGATTGGGCGGGCTATCTTATGGCAGCCAGCTTTGGTTTAGGAGGGTGGACGGGTATTGGGAGGCTGCCTTCTAGGGTGGCATGAACGTTTTCAAATCGGGAAGGGTACCTGTTTTTTGGTTTCGACGAGTTTCACCACACTGCTCCGCTAAACGAACAACCTTGTGCCTCTCCATTGTCTAACCTGCGGCAAACTGCAGATGAGACAAATAGGAATTTAGTGGCTTTTGTATCGTGTCGTCAGTTTTCGATTTTGGTTACAGGTAGCGCCTTCTTGTTGGAAAAGGATTCGGATGGGGGAAAAAGTGCTTTTGTCGAGGTGTGTTTGAGGTTGGGGATGGTCCATGGCACCCATTGTAAGTGTCATGGTCCAGGGCGCCAGTCGGGAGGTGGTACTTTCGGTTTCTTTTGTGGTCCGCGGGTGGTACTGGTCACAGGAGACCTAGTGCCCTTAGGCAATGCGTGGGTTAGCGTGGAGGTTGGTTATTTCTTTGGGAGAGTGTGGTCTTGGGTCGGCTGGCTGGAAAGTCGCTCAGGTATTCCGGTATATTGCTTGTTCGGTTTCCCCTGATCGTTCCTGAGGGTAGGTACCCGATGTTGGGGTTATGTTGCAGATGGAGGCTTGTTCGGCTATTGGGATTGTAGGCTTGGATTTACCATGATGGACTTTTGTCCCCGGTAATTATCTGTTGCACCCTAGGCTTATTTATTCCACTAGGAGAGTAGTAGTTGAATACAAAAAGTTCAATATAAAAAAAAGAAAAAAAAAGAAAGTTTTTATACAATCGCTTGGCAACGGCGCAACCACCGATCACCTCCTCCTCCCTGCCCCACCATGGCACCACCACACTCCAGAAGAGCTAGAGAAGACAGAAATAGCCAAATTTATGCCCTATATAAACACACTGATGTGGGGTATTATAAAATATCTAAGCTTATGAACCTCTCAAAGTCAACTGTCCAGAGTGCGGTCAAAATATGCAGAATCCAGAGATGGAAACACCCATAATGCCCCCAGATCTGACAGACCAACCAAGATAACTGATGCCAAAAGGCAAGTTGTTCTTGATATTATTGATGCTGAGCCTCATTTGGCTCTCAGAGATATTACCCACAAAGCCAATGTTGGGCTGGGAAAAGACAATATCAATAGGATATCTGCAGAAGCTGGTTTTAAGCTCAGGATTCCTAGGAAAAAGCCTTTTTGGAGAAAAGGACAGAAGGAGAAGAGAAAGGAGTTTGCTAGAGTTAGGAGGAACTGGACAAGGGGTTGGAAATATATTATGTTTGTGGATGAAGACACAATTGAATATGATCCAAATCCAGTAGGAAGAAAGGTCAGACTTAGACTAGGTGAAGAGTTGGAAGAAAGCAACTTAAAGCCCAGCTTTATGTCAGGACGTAGCAACATAGGAGTGTATGCTGCTATGATGCATGGAGGGAGGCCAGAATTAATTCTGGTCAGAAAGAGGACTGAGGAGGAGAGGACAAGCAAAAGAGACAGACTTGGTCTCAATGCCCACCAATATGCAACCGAAATCCACTAACCCTACCTTATTCCCTTCATAGAGGCAATAGACAGGGCTCCTGAAACCATCTAGATGGCTGCCGACAATGCATCATGGCATAATGGTGGAGAAAACAAACAATTGCAGGAGGATTGTGGATATCAAAGATTGCCTTGGCCTCCCAACTCACCAGATCTCAACCCTATTGAGAATGCCTGGGCAATTCT
>Ga0307507_10004084_pt1 | contig 26669 bp, 3 predicted proteins | sample 7_EM_MG_FD_207223 | JGI IMG/M metagenome (GOLD analysis project Ga0307507, IMG submission 207223) | Populus trichocarpa ectomycorrhiza microbial communities from riparian zone in the Pacific Northwest, United States - 7_EM | ecosystem: Host-associated > Plants > Roots > Unclassified | place...
ACTTATAACAATTTTAGGAGATTAGATAGCCTATAGAGGAGGTATTATTAATCTCAAAATAGGACCTATTTAGATAACTATTAAAGGGAGACTAGTTAGAATGTCTTTTAATATCCTACCATTAGGACAGGATAAGGCGATACTAGGAATACCTTAGTTATAGAAGTACAATCTAAAGATTAATTAGGTTATAGGTTAAGTCGATATTAAGGATATATAATAGTGTAAAGTGCGATAGTAAACCAAGTTGGTATAGTACCAAGTTAAAGCAATATATAAAAAGACTAAGTAAGGCTTAAGTTATATACCAAAAAGATACCACAAGTATAGTAAAAAGTTATAGTTACTAGAAAGTGAAAAGCTATTAAAGCATATAGCTTGGGACCATAAGATAGAATTAGAAAAGGGAATAAGTCTAAAGTTCTTTCTAATTTATAAGCTTACTAAAACTAAGTTAGTAGCGCTTAAGGAGTTTATCCAGGAGAACTTATAAAAGGGATATATTAAACCGTTATAGTTATTAGCAGGATATCCAGTATTATTTATCCCAAAGAAAAACAGAAAACTTAGGATATATATAGACTATAGATAGTTGAACAGCATTACTAGAAAGGATAGATATCCTTTACCCTTAATTAGTAAAATCTAAGATAAGATAGGCAACGTAAAGATCTTTATAAAGATAAATCTAAAATAGGCATACCATTAGATTAGAATTAAGGAAGGCAATAAATAAAAGGCAGCCTTTAGGTTAAAGGAAGGACTATATAAGCCATTAGTTATATAGTTTAGGCTTATAAATATACCAGCAACGTTCTAGAAGCGAATTAATAGTATATTAGGAGAACACCTAGATAAATTTATTATAGTATACCTTAATAACATTATTATCTACTTAAAGAGTAAGGAAGAGTATAGAGAATATGTTAAATAGGTCTTAAAGAGACTATAAGAAGAATAGATACTAGTAGTAATTAAGAAATGCAAGTTCTTTACTAAAAAGACTAATTTTGTTAAATTTATTATTAAACTAGGCTAATTTAGTATAGATCTAAAGAAGATTAAGGCTATAGTAAATTAGTAGGAACTAGAGAACATTATATAGTTAAAATTATTCCTAGGGTTTTGCAATTACTGCAGAAGGTTTATAGCGCAATAGTTATAAAATATTGAGCTATTTACACAGTTAACAAAGAAAGAAGAACTATAGGCATAGGAAAAGGAATAATAAGAACTATTTAAGAGAATTAAAGAGTTATTTACCTAGAAGCTAGTTCTTAAGATCTATTAACCAGGTCTAGAGACGGTTATAGAAACAAATACATTAGACTTTATACTAGGAGCATACTTCCTATAGAAATATTAAGATGGATGGCACCTAGTGGCATACTATAGTTAAAAGATAATACTACTAGAGTTAAACTATGACATCTATAACAAGGAGTTATTAGGTATAGTTACAGTACTTAAGAAATAGAGAGTATTCTTACAAGGTATAGAGAAACCATTTATAGTTAAGATAGACTATAAGAACCTTATAGGATTCCTAATAATAAAGGAACTTAACCAAAGATAGGTTAGATAGGCGGAAATGCTTATAGAATACTATTTTAAAATTTAGCGTACTAAGGGTATAAATAATGCACGAGTAGACGCTCTAAGCAGAAAGGCTAAACTATAGAGTAGTAAAAAGCTATTAGGAGCTTTATTATAAAAGGATCAAAATGGATTAATTAGGTATAATTATCCAAAGATTATAGTAACTAAGGAAAGTTAGATTTATAACTTACTAAAGAGTAAATAGACATAGAAGATCTAAAAAGCGTAGGTAGAGGATCCAGACTTAGAGTAATACAAAAATAGAGAAGCAATATATATGCCTAAGTCTATTATAAAAGAATTTATTAAGGAATTCCATAAGGGAATAATATAAGGACATAATAGAGCTATAGGCTTAGTATTAAAACTTTAAAAAGAGTATATTATTTAAGGAATCTAAGGACTAGTAAGATAAGTTATAAAGAAATATCTAGATTGCTAAAGGAATAAACTAACAAGGCATAAGCCGTATAGAGGGCTATAACCTATTAAGACACTAGGAAGACCATAGGAGGTTATATTATAGGACTTTATTATTAAGTTACTAAAGTTAAGAGATCCTATTATAGGATAAAATTATAACGTGATTTTAATAATAGTGGATAAGCTAATAAAGTGGGGATACTTTATAGTATGCACTAAAGAGATATTAGTAGAAGATATCGCTAGAATCTATATAAAGGAAGTATTTATAAGATATAGAGTATTAGACAAGATTATATTAGACAAAGATCTAAGATTTATAGTAGTATTTTAGGAAGTATTTCTAGCAGAACAAGGGGTTTATGTAGTAACGTCTACAGCGTATTATCCATAAATAGATGGATAAACGGAAAGACTAAACTAGACACTAGAACAGTATTTAAGGCATTATATTAATTACGCATAAAACAATTGGGTATTGTTATTACCAGTTATATAGTTTATATACAATACAATACTATAAAAAGGAATGGGAACATTACTATTTAAGGCAAATTACGGATACGAGCTAAGAATATTGTTATCGCTATATTAAGTAAAAAAGACGAGTAGCACAGCTAAGTAAAGAATAGAGACGTTAATAAATCTTTATATAGACCTTAAAGAAACAGCTAAACTAGTACAAGAATAAATAAAAAGGTACTATAATACTAAGAGATCTAAGGGACCAGATCTTAAGGAGGGGGATAAAGTGTGGCTACTATATAAAAATTTTAAGAGTTGACGACTAAGCAAAAAGTTGGACTATATTAGACTAGGACCTTTTAAAGTTAAGTAAAGAATTTTATTAATTATATATAAGTTAAACCTACTAGCCAAAATGAAAATCTACCCTATATAGCATATCATAATGCTAGAGCTAGCATATAGGAATGTTAAACTACTAGTCTATAAGGCAGACACGTATAGAGGATAAAAGGAAGACAAATAGTAAGTTTTAAAGATTATTAGTTACAAGGACGTAAACAACAAAATATAGTATAAAGTAAAATAGATAGGCTATAGTAAGACTACCTAGAAACTATTAAGCAACCTAAGGAACGCTATAGGAAAGGTATAGGAGTATTAAAAGAAAGCAGGTCAGGTAATATTAATAAAAAAGAATCGCTAAAAAATAAGTCACCTAAAAGGGACCCAAGAGGAGCAATTACTAAGCTACTTAGAGTTGTTTCCCTTATAGAAGGAGAGCTAGTCCTTTTGTTACCTAGCTTAGACAAACCCTATTAAACCAGTTTCTATTCCTTAGAACAGACCTTCTTATAAATATATTTAAGGCGTTAAAGACAAGCATAAGCTAAACGTTAAGCTTTAAGGACGCATATAGACTCTTCTAAGGCACGTTAAACCTTAAGTAGCGTGGAGGCCAGCTTACCGTCAAGCTTTATAGCAGTAGATTAAATACAAGACCCTATAATAAGTTACTTAGGGAACTTAAAGACTATTAAGAGTTATAGAACGCGTATACTTAGCGTTAGAGACAAAGCGAACATCATAGAACAATTAAACGTTTGCTTTAGTACACTTAGAGCAAGAGGAGGGTTATTAAGACATAGGACTTGCTAGCGCAACACAAACCAACCCCTCTTTAGCGTAATAAGAGTAGGGAATCGCCATCACTTCACCTAGCAACAGTATAGAGGAAACTATACAAAGGCGACGCTTAACCTAGGAAAGAGAAGAAGAAGCTTTAGGTATAATAAGTATAAATATTAACCAGACTAATTAAACAGACATCACACCTCTAGTAGACAACTTGGAGATGTTAAGAATCTTTAAGGACAAAGATAAAGAGGAGGGAGATAGTATTACGGACGCTTTAAGTACGATATTATAACTACTTAAAGAGGAGTTAGCGGAAGCTAGTTAGTTAATATAGGCACGGTCCAGGATAAATCCGGTGGAACTATATAATAAGGAATAGTAACCGAGGTTACATAGTGTTAAACGTATTAACTATATTAAATGGAAAGAACGTTATGTTTAATACAGATAATATGTACCTTATATACAAGAGAGGATTTCTTAGGAGTATGGTTGTATATTTAAAGGACCTCAGTCCCTACCGTAGATAGTTCTCTCCTTGTAGTGAATCTTAGAATACAATTAGAGTTAATCTATTAGGTAACCACTCCACCAGTTATTATTACGTTGTTGTTTTGTCGTACCTATATACCTAGCCCAATAATAGAACCCACCATAGTTCCTGCTACAAGGTTCCATTACAGCAGCCTAGGCTGTTAAGAGGGCTTCTACTAGGGGCATTAAAGAGACTAAAGGTCCCCCCCCCTTCTAGCAGCCTCTAACTCTAGCACTAGCCGCAAAAGCGCCAGTTACCTATTTTAACTATGGCAAGTAAGGATACTACTCTAATAACTACCTAGCGCTAAAGAAGGCGGAAGCTAAAGCAATTAACCAAAGTAAAGAGTATAAGATAGTTACTAACTTATCAGAATCGGAAAATAAGTAGCTCTAGGAGAAGTCTCCTACCTAGAGTAGATTAGAGTAATTAACATAGCGCCTATATAGCTAAAGGAAATCTTAGGAGGCGTAGCCCTTATAACGCTATACAGGATCGCGCTAGGTGGCGTGGCTCTTAATATAATAAGCCTACTTGACTTTAGTACGGGCGGAGAGGCTTTTATACACTATAAGCTACTGCTAATTATTAAGCAACAACTGTAACTAAAGCTCTATAAGATTAAAGGATAAGGAGTTACTATATCCGGCCATAATAACTAGCAGATGGATATAATTAGATAGCTCTTTAGGGCTAACCTAGTTATAGATGGCTAATAAGTCCCTATATAGTTCCTATTCTATAATACTAGCCGCCATAATCTTCTTATTGGCTATAGGTGGTTTAGGAAAACTAGGGCCCTTATTAATTATAAACACTAGGTCTTAGTATAGCAAACTAAGAGAAACTACCATAGTAGGCAGGACGTAATTATACCAAAAAAGGAGCTCCTACCCCTATTAATTAATAAGGATCACCAAAGAGACGCAGATTAAAGAGATATATTACTAGACCAAGAGCCTAGGCCTACCCCCCAACATATCCTTAAACATATAGTCGCGATTAGAGAGCTCTAAGAGAAGAAGCCCCCTACTAAAATCAAACTAGAGGGGCAAGCTAGGCTAAAGCAAACTAAATGGACCTTATACGACTATAAGTATACTTGGAAGATCAATACCCAAGATATAATTAGGAAAATGGAGGACCAGCTCTACCCTAGGCCAATTTTACCGTTAAAGCCGAGAGCAAGGAGGCTTTTATCTACTAGGGAGTTTAGAGCAGCAGATATCACGCTACTTAAGGCAAGGAACTTCTTACAAGGAGTAAAGCACAAGGATATAGTAATTAGATGTACTAATCTCTATAAAATAGACTAGTTAATAGAAGATAGAAAGGGACAAGACGCCCTACCTAACAACGACAAGGAACTTCGCCGGCTTGTCTATAAAAAGCTACCACAGCCCTACTAAAAATATACTAATAGCTTCTCAAAGGCTATATCTAATACGCTACCACCGTATCGTAAGGGAGTGGACTACGATATTATTCTTAAAGGCGACAGCCGCAATCTAGCCCCTAGCCTACTATATAATATATCGCTAAAGCAGCTAGAGCTTGTCAAGGCCTACCTATAGGAGTACTTATAGAAGGGGTTTATAGTACCAAGCGATATACCCTTTATAGCTCCGGTCCTATTTGCCAAGAAGCCTAGAGAGGGGTAGTAATTCTATATTAACTTTTAAAAGCTTAATGCAATTACCAAGAAGAACCGCTATCCGCTGCCATTAATTAAAGAAACATTAACCAGGCTATTAAGAGCTAGAATCTTTACTAAGCTAGATATTTAGCAGGCTTTCTACTATATACGGCTAAAGGAAGAGGTAGAGGAGTTAACTACCTTCTATACAAGGTACGGATTGTACAAGTACCGCGTCCTACCCTTTAGACTATATAACGGCCCTATATCCTTTTAGAGGTTTATTAACAGCGTCCTCTTTAACTACTTAGACAATTTCTATACAGCCTATATAGACGACATCCTAATCTATTTAGACGACCCGCTAGAGCATAAAATCCATATCAAGAAGGTCCTACAGAGGCTTTAAAAGGCAGGCCTATAAGCAAATATTAAGAAGAGCGAATTTAGCGTTACCAAGATAAAGTTCTTAGGCTTTATTATTAGCACTAATAGGATCGCTATAGATACTAATAAGCTAGCTATAATTAGAGATTAGGAGCCCCCTACCTCTATAAAAGGAGTGCAATCCTTTCTAGGGTTCTATAACTTCTACTAGGCCTTCCTAAAGGATTACGGCCAAGTCACACAACCACTTAGTAAGCTTATAAGGAAGGAAGCATAGCACCCACTAGGGGAGGAAGAGCTTAAAGCCTTTAAGCAAATTAAGGCCCTTATGCTATTAGGCAGCGTAATAAAGCACTACTTACCGTTCTAAGACACCCGCGTGGAGACTAACACAAGTAATGGAGTAGTAGCTAGGGTGCTAAACTAGCTGCAAAACAATAAGACCTAGAAGCCAGTAGCCTTCTTCTTAAAGACAATGTCCCCTAAAGAGATATAGTACGAGATCCACGACAAAGAGATACTAGCAGTGATAAGAGGCCTATAAGAATAGCGAGGTTACCTTATTAGCCTCTAGTGTACACCCTTTATAGTAATTACAAACTATTAAGCCCTTAAGTACTTTATAACTAAGAGGCTGCTAAATCTATAGTAGGCCTACTAGGCAGACCTACTAGCTAATTTCTATATGTAGATTACCTATAGGCCAGAAATAGCGAATATAGTGGCTGATACCCTATTATAAAAGCAAGAGGACCTAAAGACGCAGAAAGAGAAGGACGTAGCCGCACATACTATATACTTAATTAACCCCGCCCTTATAATTACTATACTAAAGGCAACCTCTAAGGACCCCCCAGTTATAGTAAATCGCGAATAGCAGCTATATAAGCTAGTTAATTAGATACTCCAGGCTAACTAAACTAGTAAGTTGCTAGTAGGGCTATATTAGCTAGCCAAGCAAGACCAAAAGGGCTAGAAGCTCTAAGAAGGACTACTTACCCACTTCAGCAAGCTAATAATCCCTAATACTAACTGCCTCTATACCTACCTTATTGTAGAGGTATACTCTTACTAGGTAACCGCTTACCTAGACAAAATAAAGACTAGAAAACTTGTAGCAGACTAATACTATTAGCCAGGACTACCCTCAGACTATAATACCTATGTAAAAAACTATAGGGCCTATAGGAGGACCTATATACCTTAGGATAAAACCCCAGGCCTACTACACCCCCTACCAATCGGTGAACGCTGCTGGTAGTATATCTTTTTTGATTTTAAGTCCTTCCTAATAGATAAAAAGGGCTTTGATAACGTCTTTATAGTCGTTAATTAACTAGGTAAGAGAGCCTTCTTACTACCCTACTATAAAACTACTACTATAGCTAACGCAGTAAACCTATACTACTAACACGTCTAGTGCGTGTACGGCCTCCTAGAGACGGCTATATTAGATTAAGGACCCTAATTTATCTTAGCCTTTATAGACAAGCTATATAAACTAACTAGTGTTAAGTAAAAGCTCTCTATATCTAATTACCTACAAACTAATAGTAATATAGAGGTACTAAACCAGTATATTAACCAACGCTTAAGGCCCTTTATTAACCACTACTAGGACAATTGGTTAGAGCTCCTCCCCTATATAGACTTTACATAGGCAATCTTACCGCACAAATCTACTAGCTTTGCACTATATGAGCTAAAGCTAGGATTTAAGCCAAGGCTTTACTTTAACTAGGAGGAATATATGCGAGCAACCTTAACACCTTATAAGAAGCTGACACAATAAGAAGCTTAGGCTTTTGCACAGAGAACCTAGAACGCAGTTAAATGGGCAAAAGACAACCTAGCAAAGGCCCAAGAGCGGCAAACAAGGCAAGCTAATAGGCACCATCACAAACCAGACTTTAGAGTAGGTAATCAAGTATATATTACTAGAAAGGGCTAGGCTACCAACTAACCAAGTATTAAGCTAGATAGACAGCTTATAGGGTCCTACAAGATTCTAGGCATAAAAGGACACTTATACATTATCGACCTACCCCTAAATATAAAGATGTCAAACGTCTTCCATACTAATTGACTACGAAAGGACCTAGATAACCCCCTACTAGGCTAAAATAGGGAGCCAGAGGAGCCAGTTCTAATTAATGGCGAGCCAGAGTACGAGATTAATAAGATCCTTACTAGTAGAACCTACCACAGAAGGCTACAGTATAAGGTTAACTGGGTAGGCCACAACCTAGACAACACCTAGTATAACGCAGACGGCTTTATCGGCGCCCCCTATAAGATTAAGACATTCTATAATAAGAGACCCCATAATGCCAGACCACCCATACAGCTGCAGCAATGGCTAGAGGCGTATTACAAGGACGTAGATCTAGAGCCCTCAGAGAAAGACAATAAAGCAGAGAAGGACGAAAGGGCAAGACGGACAAGGAGAGCCTAACTACAAGGATCAAGGGCGATCCTCCTGGCTTAAAGGGGGGTGATATAACGGTTCGTCTACATAGCTACCATTAAGGCGTCGTCGGTCACGGATCAACGTTGCCCTAACATTGCCCCGACGACCAAATATATACATAGTCGTCTACCACGCCCCTTTCTTTGAGCCCTTACCTTAGTCTATTTATAATATAGCCCCTTATTATTGCTTGATCTATTAGATTGCTCCCATGGAAAGCTAGCCGTGACATAGTACGCCAATTAATGGCTAGAGCCCTACTCCTATACTAGGTATATTAATACCTTTAACGCCTTTATAATTCTTATTAGTATTCTTATTAATATTATCGTCTTCCATAAGCTAATCTCCTTTATCTACGCCTAGTATAGTAGAAAAGAAGGCTTAAAACACTAAGAAAGTAAAGAGGCTAAAGTTAATAAAGCAGTTAATAAAGAACGCGGCTAAGGCTGCTAATTAAAGCCGTCTATTAAAGATATTAGCGGTAATAAAAGCTTTAAGTAAGAGTATTAGTAAGGCGGCGGCGACGTTTAAGTTATTAAAGACGACGCTATTAGTAATGTATAGCTCGCTAATTAAAAAGGCTGTAGGCAGCTTTATTTATAATTAAGTACCTTTCTACTATTAATTAGCAACTTATTCTAAAAGAATTTAAGATTAAAAGCAGGACCTATATTTTTAATTTACTTACTAATAAAGCTTAAAAAGGGTATATTAAGCAGCTAGTAGTTAATATAAGACGGCAGCAGTTGTATATTAAACAACTAGGGTCCTTTAATAGAGGTTTAGGGATTAATAGCAAGTTAGAGAATTAATATAACGTTAATTTTAGCTTTAGTTCTTAAGTAGTATAAGTAAAGTAATTAATCTATAGCTAAATAACCTATCACAACTTTTTTAATAGTGGTGTTGCATGTATTTTTAGGTACTTAAATGCTATAGTTATAGAAAAATCACATCTGCCGCTTTAATCTTTGTAAAAATAGATAATGTTACTATTAAAATTATTATCTTCCTCTAAAGCCTTTAGGACTTCTTCTTTAACTACACCTAAGCCTTATAGCTAGAACGTCCTAATTGTTACAGCGCTGGTGGAAAACGGTGGATCTTAGCAGACATAGATTATAGTAGACGCGAGTCACGTAACTTAAGAACCACATAAAATATCAAGCAGCGCTGCTATTCTTCTCCTTCCTTTCTCTAGCTTTGGATTCTCATTTATAGACAATCCAATTATACAGGCTTGCGCGTCCCTCTTGCCGTGCTCGTGCCTTAATTAACTAAGTCACTAACATTATCTAAAGCTCGTTACTACTCTTTCTTCCTAAGAAGGAACTTAAATATATCTACAGACTATAAATAGGACAAGGACACAGAATAGGACCCTAAGGATATTACTAGAACCATAAGGATAGAACCAAAAGAATATAAATAGAACGCAAAACCTAAGAACAGGACACACATAGACTAGAACCCCTAGAAAATAAACAAACAACCAGAAATTACCTAATACCCCTACTACTATGCTAAGAAATACAGCAGCTGGCAAAGCCGCTATAGGACCCACAAATACCTCTAATAGTAAAACAGTCGCCGTCTTAACCCCCTAGGAAGAGCTTATAGCAGCTAATACTAAAATTAAACGGCTTTAAGAGCTGCTTAAAACTAGAGACACCCCTATACCTAGTAAGAAGTTATTAGACACCTATAGACTTGCTATAGTCCTTAAGGCCCTAGCCTAATATACAGTATTAGCATTATTATGGTCCGCGAAGGTTATAAACCCCCTATTACTTATAGATAGAACTAACCCTATATTTAATAACTAGAAGCTTTAATTGTAGGATAAGCTTAAAGTTAATATAGACCACTTTCCTAATACCTAAGCTAAAATAGCATACGTCTTTAGCCGCACTGGCGGTAATATATAGATATACCTATATCCGTAATACGCCTAGGACTTAGCAGACCCCTTCCTCTTAAAAAAAGAGATAATTAACTACCTATCTTCTATTTATAAGGACCCCTTTAAAGTATAAAACGCCCGGCTTAATTATAAAAGCCTAAATATAAAAACAATAGAGACCTTCTTGGTCTTTTAAACCCGCTTTCTATACCTAGCCAGATAGGCTTAAATCCCCTAGGAAGATCTAATGCCAAACCTCTTTAACAAGCTTACCCTAGACCTACAGCGCGCTATACTGCCAGTTTATACTACTATATAGACGCTTAAGGAACTTATAGACTAATGCCTAGCTATTAACTAGGGCCTCTATTAAATTAAGGCATATGCTAAGCGGTATAAGACTAGAAGCTCTACCAACTAAAATATAAGTACTATAAGAACGGGCCACAGCGCCCTAGTAAGATCTGCAACCCCTATAGCTAGTCCTCCTATAGGTCTAGCAAATACTCAGCCTATATATAGTAACCCTTATATATAGGCCCTTAGCAATTAGGGAGCTTGCTTCTCTTATAGCTAGAAGGGCTATATTATAAAGGATTGCCTAATAAATACAAAAGTAGGCAAGGTTTTGTTAATCTAGGAGAATAGTATAAAGTTAGAAAAAGAGGAACCCTAGAGAAAGACTCCTCTCTAGGGTTAAAAGGGATTAATATATTATATGTTAATCTAGGTCAGCTAGTTAGTAAAAAAAGCTGCACTATCTCTTATACTTTATTCTGTAATAGATATTAAGTTTTAACCTCTGCTTTAGCTAACTCTAGAGTAAATACCTTTGCCTTAATAGACACCTAGTACACCGTAAAGCTAGCTAACCTTTTAAATATATCTATTAAAGAACTGCCCAAACTAATTCCTATTTGTGGGTATAATAGATAAATAGGGCCACCTATTATAACTATCTTGCGGATTTACCTCTATATTAACGGACGAAGGCAATATAATATCCCCTTGCTTATTACGGACCTAGGAAGCCATAATATAATTTTAGAAAGAAAATAGCTAGCCTATTTAGGCTTATAGCTTAATATATAAAGTAGACAGCTTATCTAGCCCAAAACCCTACCCCTAACCCCTTCCTTTATAAAAGAAATCAGCATTATAATAAAAAACCTTATACGGCTATAGGTAGACGCCGTTTACTAGGCTAATACTATGCGTAGGGACTAGGCCTTTAAGAAAGATATATAGCTTAATCTGTAATAGGTCTGTATACTACACTACCTACAGACTACTAATATTACGCCACCGGCACTAGAAACCTAGGAAGTTAGTAATAAGCCAGCTAGCTTAGGCCCTATATAGCTATAAAGGACAGTAAGGAATATTAGACGTCGTACTAAATATATAAACTAGAAAGATAACTTATGGAAGATGGAATAGGAGTTAAGGAGAGTTATAAACCCTTAACCGTAAAATATGGTCTATAGAACGTATGTAAAGAAACCTATAAGCCTCCTACTAGTTAATATCTACTATATTAGCGCTATAGGATTCTACTAGAACTTAAAACAGCTTAATACTATTGCCTTTATAACTAGCTTATATAAAATTAATCGGATAATTAAAGATAAGGAAGCTCTAGCCTATAACTAGCTTAGTAGGGAAAGTAAGCTTATAGATAAGAAGCTAGTAGAACAGAAACTACTCCGCTAATACTAGGAATTTAAGGACGTATTCTCTAAGGCAGCCTTTAATATACTCCCGCCTTACTAACCATATAACTATAAGATTAAGATTGAGCTAGATAAAGAAAACACCCTTAGCTATAGCCCCCTCCGCTAGCAATCTACTAATAAACTATAGGCCACTAAGTAGTACCTTATTGACAACCTTAATAAGGGCTTTATTAAGCCTAGCCAAGTTCCCTTTACCGCACCCATTCTCTTTATAAAAAAGCCTAATAGCGGACTCTGTTTCTATATTAACTATTATAAACTAAACTATATAACCCACAAAGACCAATATCCGCTGCCCTTACTTAAGGAAATACTAGCCCGTATAAGTAAGGCTAAGATTTTTATAAAGCTTAATATCCATTAGGCCTTTTACTAAATTAGAATAGACCCTAGATCTAAGAATCTTACCACATTTTAGACCTACTACAGATTATACAAATACAAAGTACTACCTTTTAGACTAACTAATAGACTAGCTACATACCAGCGGTATATAAATAACGTACTCTTTAACTACCTTAATAACTTTTATACAGCATACCTAGACAATATTATAATTTACTCTAAGAATAAACTAGAATATAAGGAATATGTCTATAAAGTCCTATAACAGCTCTATAAAGCTAGTCTCTAGGCCAATATTAGGAAGTTAGAATTTAGTGTTAAGCGCACTAAGTACTTAGGGTTTATTATTAGTATAGACAGAATTAAGGCAGACCTAGAAAAAACGGCTGTAATTAATTAATAGGAACTCCTAAGGACCATAAAGGGGGTATAGTTATTCCTAGGTTTCTATAACTTCTACTAATACTTTATTAAAGACTATGGCAAGATTGCTTAGCCCCTTAACCGCCTTACTAGAAAGAACCAACCTTTCTATTTTAATAATGTATATAAAAAGGCCTTTAATAAACTTAAAAAGCGGCTAGTCTCTACTCCGCTACTAGCCTATTTCTACCCAGAACGGCCCTTAATATTAGAAACAGATACTTTAGATAGTATAATAGCTGCTATCTATTCCCAGAAACAGCTAGATAGAGAATAGTACCCTATTACATACTATTTAAAGACCATAATAGATGCGGAGCTAAATTACCATATCCATAATAAAGAAATGCTGGCAATTATCTCTAGCTTTTAGCACTGGCGTATATAGCTAGAGGGAACCCCTAAGCCCATTAAGGTAGTTTTAGATTATAAGGCCCTTATGGCCCGGTAGGCATGCTAGGCGGATATTCTATCTTAGTTTAACTTCTTAATTATATATAAACCAGGCGCTATAAACCGTGCGGATACTCTTACTAGGCGTAAATAAGACCTAGGTAACTAAACGGCTATAAAGATCTTATTATAGACCTAGACACTACTATAACCAGAATACCTTAACCCCTAGATACAGGCAGAACTAAGTACAGACTCCTTAGGCGCCGAGATATATCCTATTAACCCCTTAGGATTTGACTTTATTAATAAACTACTATAGGTAAACTAAACGGCCCCCTCTCTACAGGAGTACTATAAAAAGGCAAAGAATATTACTAGCCTATAGTCCCTTAAAAACAGGCTACTTAAGCACTAGAAACAGCTAGTAGTAGCTAAGAAACAGAACTTATGGACCCGGCTTATTGCCAAGGCTTATGCCTAGGTCTCTACGGCCTACCCCAGAAAGAATAAGACCCGTAAAATTATTAGTAACTAATACTACTGGCCCGGAATAGTTATAAATATTAACCGCTATATACGGAACTGTAACGACTACTATAGGTTTATAATTCCACGGGATAAGACCCTAGGACTATTAAAGCTACTCCTAATACTAGAACGCCCCTAGTAGTATATCTCTATAGACTTTTATAAGCTGCCTATAGACCGTAACGGATATAATATAGTAATAATCCTAGTTAACCGTTTTAGTAAGCATCTGTTCTTAATCCCCTGTTATAAGAATATTAATACTAAGGAGGTAGCCTAACTATACATCTATTATATCTATTAAATTTATAGACCACTAGATACTATTATATCTAATTATGGGCCGTAGTTTATATTAGCCTTCTGGAATAAGTTTACTTAGATCCTTGGCATTAAGCTAAAGCTTTCTATAGCATACTACCCCTAGATAGACAGTTAGATGGAGATTATAAATTAATACTTAGACTAGAGGCTCCGGCCCTTTATTAACTACTTCTAGGATAACTAGGGCAAACTACTACCCCTAATAGACTACGCCTAGGCAACCCTACCTTATAACTCTACGGGATTTACACCTATTTAGCTAGAAATAGGATACTTACCCTATATAAGCTTTAACTGGGAAAGACCAAAGGGGCCACAGACCATATGTAAAAAACTATCTTATAAAGAAGCCCAGCAATACTCCAAACGCTTAAAAAAAGCCTAGATAGTAGCCCGTATAAATCTAAAAAAGGCCTAAAGATCAATGGAATAGCAGGCAAATAAGCACAGGCGCGAGCCTAACTTTACTGTGGATAATAGGGTCTAGGTTATAATAAAGAACTAGAAAATAGAATGGCCTAGCTATAAGCTAGACTATAAAATAGTAGGACTGTATAAGATCCTTAATAAAGAAGGCAACTTGTATAAGGTTAAGCTCCCAGACTTAATTAAGGTTTACCCTATCTTTTTACTGGATAAGCTATAGAAGGCTATAAATAACCCACTACCTAAATAAAAGAATAAGCCTCCCCTACTAATTTAAGTTAATAGCGACGATAAATAGGAAGTTAATAAAATACTAACCTATAAACTAATATAAGGAACGCTACAATCTAGACCTAACCTAGTACCCCACCTGGAACTTTATAGGCTGCCCCCAGAGACTTAAAGAATTCTATAACCAATACCCTAACAAACCCAGACCCCTAAAGTACCTTAACAAGTAAATAGAGTGCTAGTATAGCGAAGACAATAGGCTGCCTATTAAGCATAAAGACAAGAATACCCCACGGATATAATACGGACATATAAAGCCTAAGGGCAGGCTTTTTTAGAGGGGGGGGTAATGTTACGGCGCTGGTAGAAAACGGTGGATCTTAGTAGACGTAGACTATAGTAGACGCGAGTTATATGACTTAAGGACCGCATAAAATATCGAGCGGCGCTGCTATTCTTCTCCTTCCTTTCTCTAGCTTTGGATCCTCGTTTATAGACAATCCAATCGTACAGGCTTGCGCGTCCCTCTTGCCGTGCTCATGCCTCGATTGACTGAGTCGCTAACACTAATACTGCTCCTATATTATATCTGCTATATCCTCCCACCGCTTACTTATTGCTTACTTACCAATATTATAAGAAACTATATAGTTAGTAGTATCCAAATTGTCCTTACTTTTATAACCAGGCTCATCCTTATACAGATTACAGCTGTTCTAGTTTAAACTGCCGTTAATGCCTATATAATCTTTACCTGCGTTTTCTGGGTATAGCCTTTACGGCCTTTATTAAATATTAAAAGGCGCGCTTTAAGTATACTAAACGTACGCTTAATAACATTCTTTAAGTGTTAGCAACTTAGTTAATCGAGGCATGAGCATAGCAAGAAGGACGCATATAAGCCTATATAATTGGATTGTCTATAAATAAGGATCCAAAGCTAGAGAAAGGAAAGGAGAAGAAGAGCAGCGCTAGTTAAAGTAGGGTTCTTTTATACGGTCCTCTAGTTATATAACTGTAAGTTCTACTAAGTTCTGCCAGCTAAGTTCTACCGTTTTCTGCCAGAGCCATAATATTACCCCCCCCCCTTTTTAGTAAAGCCTACCCTTAGGCTTTATATGTCGATATTACACCCATAGGGCGTTCTTATCTTTACTATGCTAGCACTCCATCTACTTGTTTAGGTACTTTAGAAGTCCTAGTTTATTAGGGTAATAGCTATAAAATTCTTAAAGCTTATAGGGACTGCTAATAAAGTTCTATATAGGATACTAGGTAGGATCTGGGTTATAGCCTTTTTAACTAATATAGTACTTTAGCGTTCTCCTTACTAGCTTATAGGCCAGTATTTCTTCAATTTCCTATTTATTGTCGCTATTAACTTAAATTAGTAGGGGAGGTTCGTTCTTTTATCTAGGTAATAGGTTATTCGCGGCTTTCCGTAGCTTATCTAGCGAGAATTTAGGGTAGACCTTAATTAAATCCAGGAGCTTTACTTTATATAAGTTGCCTATCTTCTTAAGGACCTTATATAGTCCTACTATCTAATAGTCTAGCTTATGGCTAGGCCATTCTATCCTTTAGTTCTTTATTATAACCTAGACTATATTACCTACAGTAAAGTTAGGCTTACGCCTATGCTTATTTGCCTACTATTCTATTAATTTCTAAGCCTTTTTTAGGTTTATACAGGCTACTTTCTAGGCTTTTTCTAAGCGTTTAGCGTAACGCTAGGCTTCCTTATAAGATAGTTTTTTATATACAGTCCGTAGCCCTTCCGTTCTTTCCTAGTCGAAGCTTATATAAAGTAAGTACTCTATTTTTAGCTAGATAGGTATAAATCCTATAGAGTTATAGGGTAAGGTAGCCTAGGCGTAGTTTATTAGAGGTAGCAGTTCGGCCTAATTATCCTAAAAGTAGTTAATAAAGGGTTGAAGTCTCTAGTTTAAATATTAGTTTATAATCTCTATCTAGCTGTCTGTCTAGGGGTAGTATATTATAGAAAGCTTTAGCCTAATACCTAGAGTCTAGGTAAACTTATTCTAAAAGGCCAATATAAATTATAGCCTATAATTGGATATAATAGTATCTAGTAGTCCATAAATGTAGTAGATATAGTAGATATACAGTTAGGCCGCGCCCTTTAGTATTAATATTCTTATAACAGGGAATTAAGAACGGGCGCTTGCTAAAGCGGTTAACTATAACTATTTCTATATTATATATATTACGGTCTATAGATAGCTTATAGAAATCTATAGAGATATACTGCTAGGGGCGCTCTAGTATTAGGAGTGATTTTAATAGTCCTAGGGTCTTATTTTATAGAATTATAGACCTATGGTAGTTATTACAGTTTTATATATAGCAATTAATATCTATAACTATTCCGGGCTAGTAGTAATGGTTACTAATACTTTTACGGGTCTTATTTTTCCTAGGGTAGGCTATAGAGACCTAAGTATACACTTCTGCAATAAGATAGGTTTATAAGTTCTGTTCCTTAGCTACTACTAGCCGTTCCTTTTATTTAAGTAGTCCATTTTTAAAGGACTATAGGCTAGTAATATCCTTTATCTTTTTGTAGTACTCCTATAGAGAAGGGGCCGTACGGTTTACCTATAGTAGTTTATTAATAATGTTAAGTTCTATAGAGTTAATAGGATATATCTTGGTGTCTAAAGAGTCTATATTTAGTTCTACCCGTATTTAGGGGTTGAGGTGCTTTAGTTATAGTAGCGCCTAAGTCTATAATAAGATCTTTACGGCTATCTAATTATCTATATCTTATTTACGTCTTATAAGAGCGTCCACACAGTTAGTAGCACCTGGCCTATATATAATTAGGAAGTTAAACTAAGATAGGGTATCCGCCTAGCGCGCCTATTAGGCTATAAGGGCCTTTATTGTTATAAAATATTCTAAGGCCTTATAATTAGAAACTACCTAGATAGACTTAGGGGTGCCTTCTAGTAGGGCTCACTAGTACTAAAAGCTAGAGATAATAGCCAGTATTTCTTTATTATAAATCAGGTAGTTTAGCTTAGCATCTACTGTAGTCTTTAAATAGTAAGTAATAGGGTACTATTCTCTATCTGTCTACTTTTAGAGTAAACGCTAGCTATAACACTATCTAAGGTATTGGTTTCTAGTATTAAAGGCCGTTCTAAATTAAAGTAGGCAAGTAAGGGAGTAGAGACTAGTTATTTCTTAAGCTTATTAAAGGTCTGCCTATATACGGTATTAATGTAAAAGGGCTGGTCCTTATAGGTAAGTCGGCTTAGGGACTAGGTAATCCTACTATAGTTCTTAATAAAGCGTTGGTAGAAGTTATAGAATTCTAAGAATAACTATACCCCCTTTATAGTCCTTAGGGGTACCTATTAGTTAATTTCGGCCGTCTTTTCTAGGTCTGCCTTAATTCTATTTATACTAATAATAAACCCTAAGTACTTTATATGCTTAATACTAAATTCCGATTTCCTAATATTGGCCTAGAGGCTAGCCTTATAGAGCCGTTATAGGACTTTTTAGATATACTCCTTGTATTCTAAGTTATTCTTAAAGTAGATTATAATGTTATTTAGGTAGGCTGTATAGAAGTCGTTAAGGTAGTTAAAGAGTATATTATTTATATATTGCTGGTACATAGCTAGTCCGTTAGTTAGTCTAAAAGAAAGTACTTTATATTTATATATTCCATAACGGGTCTAAAATATAATAAGATCTTCTAATCTAGGGTCTATTCTAATCTGGTAAAAAGCCTGTTAGATATTAAGATTAGTAAAGATCTTAGCTCTACTTATTTAGGTTAAAGTCTTATCTAGTAAAGGCAGTGGGTAGCGGTCCTTATAGGTTATATTATTAAGTTTATAGTAGTTAATGCAGAAATAAAGTCCTCTATTTGGCTTTATAGTAAAGAGAATAGGCAAGTTAAAAGGGGCTTAACTAGCTTAATAAAGCCTTTATTTAGGTTATTAATAAGGTACTACTTTATAGCCTATAATTTAGTAGTAGACTACTAATAAAGGGGGCTATAGCTAAGTATATCTTCCTTATTAGGCTTAATCTTAATCTTATAATTATATAGTTAGTAAGGCGGGAGTATATTAGAAGCTACCTTAGAGAATATATCCTTAAATTTCTAGTATTAATAGGGTAGTTTCTATTCTACTAGCTACTTATCCATAAGCTCGCCTTTCTATTTACTAGGCTTATTTTTCTTTTCCTTAATTATTTAATTAATTTTATATAAGCTGGTGGTAAAGGTAATAGTATTAGGTTAGACTAAGTTCTAGTAGAATCCTACGGCGCCAATATAGTAGATATTAACTAGTGGGAGGTCTATAGGTTTCTTTACGGACTTTTATTACGCCGTATTTTATAGTTTAGGGTTTATAGTCTTTTTTAGCTCCTATTCTATCTTCCACAAGTTATCCCTTTGGTCTATTAGTTTAATATAATATCTAATATTCCTTGCTATTCTTTATGGCTATATAGGGCCTAGATTCCCCATAGGGAGCTTAGCTAGCTAATTACTAATTTCTTTAGTTTTTAGTACGGGTAGTATAATATAGGTAGTTTAGGGGCGGCGTAATATATAGGCCCGTTACGGGTTAAGCTATACGTCTTTTTTAAAAGCTTAGTCCCTTTATATAGCATCGGCCTAGTAAATAGCATCTATTTATAGCTATATAAGGTTTTCTATTATAATGCTGATTTTCTTTATAAAGGAAGGTGTTAGGGGTAGGGTTTTAGGCTAGACAAGCTATCTATTTTAAACGTTAAGCTATAAGCTTAAGTAGGCTAGCCATTTTCTTCTTAAGATTATATTGTGGCTTCCTAGGTCCATAATAAGGAAGGGAATATTATACTACCTTTATCTATCTACGCGAAGATAAATCCGCATAATAGTTATAATAGGTGGCCCTATCTATCTGTTATACCCATAAATAGGAATTAGTTTGGGTAGTTCTTTAAGAGGTATATTTAAAAAGTTAGCCAGCTTTATAGTATATTGGGTATCTATTAAGGTAAAGGCATTTACTCTAGAGTTAGCTAAAGTAGAAGTTAAAACTTAATATCTATTACGGAATAAAGTATAAGGGATAGTATAATTTTTTCTACTAACTAGCTAACCTAGATTAATATATAATATATTAATCCCTTTTAACCCTAGAGAGAAGTCTTACTTTAGGGTTCCTCTTTTTCTAACTCCGCGCTGTCCTCCTATATTAATAGAACCTTATCTATTTTTACTTTTATTAGGTAGTCCTTAGTAAAGTAGTCCTTTTAGCCATATAAGAAGTAGGCTCCTTAATTACTAAGGGCCTATCTATAGGGGTTGCTGTATATAGGTTAAGTATACGCTAGACCCATAGTAGGGCTAGCTATATAGCTAGCCGCTAGGGTAACAGTAGGTAGTTGTCACGGAACGCCGCCGCAGGAGCCTCCATAGGAGACTCCCTAGCGGAACCCCGTGCCCTCGCGTACGCTTCGCGTACAGCTTACGTCAGCCACGCGTAGTATATCACCTTCCTACGCCCTCGATCCTTACGATCGATCGCGCAACGTCTTGTAGACTCCTCTAATACATACGTTTAGCAGCCACTGTTCCGCGCCTCGTGACAGTAGTATAATTGGTGCTATAGGGGTTACAGATCTTACCAGGGCGCTATAGCCTATTTTTATAGCATTTATATTCTAGTTAGTAGAGCTTCTAGTTTTATACCGCTTAGTATATACTTTAATTTAATAGAGGCCCTAGTTAATAGCTAGGCACTAGTCCATAAGTTTCTTTAGCATCTATATAGTGGTATAAACTGGTAGTATAGCGCGCTATAGGTCTAGGGTAAGTTTATTAAAGAGGTTTAGTATTAAATCTTCCTAGGGGATTTAAGCCTATTTAGCTAGGTATAGAAAGCGGGTCTAAAAGACTAAGAAGGTCTCTGTTGTTTTTATATTAAGGGCTTTATAATTAAGGTGAGCGTTTTATATCTTAAAGGGGTCCTTATAAATAGAAGATAGGTAGTATAAGGGCGCGAAGAGGCTTCGGGGAAGATTTAAAGGAATAATATAAATTCTATCTAAATCTAAGGGTATATAGCTCTTGAAGAGAACAAGACGTTGCGTAAAGAAGAGAAAGGAATAACCAGAGAATCTTATAATTAAATAGTTAGGGGTCTTGGTTGATGCGTACGCACATACACACGCGGACGGACTTTGGTAGAATTCGATTAATCTAGCAAAACTTAGCAAAAGTTAATTAAGGCGTTAAGTTTATCTGTTAAGTATTTTACTAAGACATTCCTACTATAACTAGGCTAGTCCTGTTATAGTACCCCCCCTTTTAACCAAAGGTTTAAAATAATTTAATTTAGTTAAGAGTTTATAATTTTTTTATTACGTGTTGTATTTTCGCGTTGGGTGGCGGTCTTGGCAAGGCAGATCTGACTAATTAGACAACTTTAACCGCTGGTTAAAGTTCCTTAATATCTTGCGTGTTATGTAATCACGTTATAAATGTTGTAACTTATTTTAAGTTCTTTTTAAATTTAAGTTTTGTGTATTTGTGTTAGGTGGTAGTTATTTGCCTTTATATTATATCCATCTAGCCAGAGTAGGCCACAAAGAATAGTTCTTATAGAATTCTTTTACTAAGGAAGGCGCGTTGGCCTTAATCTAATTATAGGTTTTCTAGGTTCGTATTTTATATCCTTCCTACTTAATAAGAGGTTTAAATCGTTTAGATTATTTTTTCCATCGCATATTATTAATTAAGTTAATAAAGTAAGAACCGTTACCGTTGTTAACAATTATAGGAGGTGGCGGCGGTACTTTGTAAGTTAAAGGTTTACCTTTTAAAGGTTGCAGTAAGCTTACATAAAATGTTAGGTATATTTTTATCTTAGTCGACAGTTTGAGCTTATAGGCGTATAGGCTTAGTTTCTTTTTAATTTGGTATAGGCCTATAAACTTCCAATTAAGTTTCTTTAAGGGCCGTTAAGTCTTTATATTTCGTGTATTTAGGTAAGCTATATTACCTTCTTTAAAGTCCTATGCGGGAGCTTGTCCTTTGTTTACATGCTATTCCTATACCGTTTAAGCGTACGTTAATTTACTTTATAGTAGTTCCGTTAACTGCTTTATTTAATTAGCAAAGTTATGCGCATTAATTAACTGAATCTATTTAATCGTGGGTCCTGTTATATTAATTTTAGGTCATAGTTTAAATCTAAGTTAAGGGTCTTGTCCGTAGGTCGCATAGAACAGCATTATACCTATTAATTTGTTTATTATATTGTTCGCAGTAAACTTAGCTAAAGGCAGCCACTTTTCCTAGTTGTCTTACAGGTAGGAGTAGTATATTTATAGGTATTATTCTATAATCGCGTTCGCAATTTCGGTTTAACCATCTATCTCTAAATAAAATATAGTTAAAAGTTATATTCGTATGCTTAATTGTTTATATAAAGCTTGCCAGAAGTCTAAAACGAACTGGCTTCTATAGTTAGATATTATTAAGTTAGGGAGTCTATACAGCTTAAAGACGTGTTTAACAAAACATTTAGCTACTAAGATAATATTAATTGAGTCTATAGGAATCATATGTTACATTTTTATAAGGTGGTTAACTACTACTATAATATTTATAAATCCGTTGCTGCTAGGTAAATCTACCATAAAGTTAATTAAGATATCACGCCATCTTTATATTGGAATTGATAATAGTTAGAGTACTCCTTATTTCTTTATATAAGAAGTCTTTCCATAAACACACGTTCTGTATGCTTAAACATATTTTCGCACATAGTCGTGTATTATAGGCCAGTAATATGCTTATTGGACTATCTTGTACGTTTTCACACAGCCAGGATATCCTGCTATAGGAGAGTTGTATACAAATTTAAGTATCTTAAATCGTAAAGGTTTAGAATTCGGGACTACCATATTCTATTAATAGTATAGTCAATTGTTACGAATTTCGCATTTGGCGAGTATAATATCTTTATACTATTGTTTTCCTATTTAAATTGCTTCTATTATATCTGCTATCTATACGTTGTTCTTATATTTATATTCTATTAGCTTATCAATTTCTATTTCCTATTTATTAATTTCTAATTCATTTCTGTTAAGTTCCATGTTTAGGAATATAGGACGTAGTTTCTTAAAACGTTTAGAGGGCAATAGGATCCGTAATTAATTTGTAATCTGTTTATTTAAAGCGTTTATAGGTAGGTCTTATAATTATTATATTAATGTATTAGGCTTCTAATTAAGTTTACCCGGTTGGTATATAATTTTAAAGTTAAATTATAAGAGGTATTCGGCCTAACGAATTTAGTGTTACGTTAATTGCTTTATAGTTATAAAATACTACAGGTTCTTATAGTCCGTTAATACGCGTATTAGGAACAACGATTCTTTAAGTTTTGGACGCTATTATTTAAAGCATCTAATAATTGCAAGTAGTTCCTTATTGTATATCTTATAGTTTAATTCGGCAGGGGCGAGCTTTTAGGAAAGAAAGGCTACTAGACGCAGCTTACCGTTCTTATTATACTACGATAATACTCCCCCTAGGGCATAATCAGATAAGTCTGTTTTAATAACATATTTGAGGTTAGGGTTGAAGTGAGCGAGAATTGGGGTGGTTATAAAGCATTATTTTAAATTATTAAAAGCTTGTTCGCATCTAGCAGTCCATTTAAATTTTACGTTCTTCCTTATTAAGTTTACCAACGGTTAGGCGATTTTTAAGAAGTGGTTAATAAATTGACAGTAGAAATTTACAAATACTAGAAATCCTTAAATATCTCATACGTTACTAGGGCTTCCCTAGTTTATAATAGCAGCGACCTTCTTAGGGTCCATTTTAATTCTATTACGGGATATAATTAGGCCTAGGTACGTGACTTCGGACTCATAGAACTTATATTTCTTAATATCACATTATAAACCCGCATCTCGCAAACGTTTAAGGACTATTTGGACGTGTTTTTAATGCTTAGAAAGCGAAGATAAGTAGATTAAGATATTATTAATATATACAGTAATAAATAAATTAAGGAATTTACAAAGTGTATTATTAATATATTACTAAAACGTACTAGGACCGTTCTTTACACTAAACGGCATTACTAGGTATTTAAAGAGTCCCTATTATATATAAAAGGCTATATACTTCTCGTCTCCTTCTCAGATACGAATTTAATTGAAGGCAGCGACTATATTAAGCTTTATAAAATATTATGCCTTTACTAGGCAGTTAAGCGTCTCTTAGATTAAGGGGATTGGATATTGGTTTTAAATTATAATTACGTTTAGAGCTTAATAATTAATATAGAATCTCAAGCCTCCTCCTAGCTTTTTAATAAATAGTATAGGTAAGGCGAATAGAGATTAACTAGGGCGAATAAATCCTTTTTCTAGATGCTTATTAAGGTATTATTATATTACAAGCAGTTCTTCCTATAATATACCGTATAGCGGTCCAAACTTTGGTATTATATTAGGTTTAAGTTCTATCTTAAAATCGTGTATATCCTAATATAGGGGTAGTTAGTCTGCGAATCTTTTCTTAAACTTATTAATTAGATTATGGTACTCTTTAGGCATAAGAGGTTAAGGGTTAATATATTGCTTTAGTTCTAGTGCTTTCTTAATATCTTCTATAGTTATAGTAAAGATTTTATGGTCTCGTTTTTATGCTAACGAAATAAAAGGTGCGGCTTATATTATACAAATTTTAAAAGATTTTGGCGTAACGTCTTCGCATTCTTTACTACTATTAGTAGTCGTAGCCGTATTATTTTAGTTTGGGGTCTGTAGCAGGGGCAGTTTATATTATATCAAATTTAAATAATCTTGTGCATATTTATAGGGTTGGTGGTATTTTAAGCAATAACTTTAGTAGTAGGTTATGCGGAATTTTAGTGTTTCTTTAACCCAGCTAATTAAAGGGTCATATTATTTTAGCTATCTATATCTAAGTATCATCTTATATTACTTTAGGGGTGTTATAAATAAGGAAATATATTTAAGGTGTTTACCTATCCGCATTTTTATAAGAGCGTAATGTATTAATTTGCCATATATTAAGGGTTTGCCGTTAAAGCCTTATAGGCCTTAGGGCTTATCAAGTTTCTTTAAATTTAGGCGTTAGGTTTTCGCGTAGTTTATATTAATAAAGTCTATATTAGTGGCTCTACTATCTATAAGAATTTGTACCTCCTTCTATTTTCTAAGTGTTTAAATTTCGCCAAGTATATTAAGGGAGTTATGTTATATATTAGCGCTGGAAGAGCCTAGATACTTATACTCTTCCACTTCTTATCCTAAGGCGCGACTTAGCCCTAGGATAATTCGTTTTCCAAGTTAGCTAAAGGTAAGATACTTTATAATGACTAGGTATAATTTATAGAATAAGTATAGGTTAAGGAGCGAGTACGGCTTAAAGAACGAGTGTAATTTAAGGAGCGGGTGCGATTTAAAGACCAGAAGGAACTACAGCAGACTTTTTTAAAAGGGTGAGTTCGGTAATTCCTTTAAATATATCCTTTTTTACCACATCCAAAGCATTTTCTGTTTATGGCTTGAGTTCTTTATTCATTGGTTCCCAAGGGTATATAAGATTAAGTGGTATTAAGGTCTATAGGGTTATATATAGGACTTTTTAGGTTCGGAAAGGGATCGCGTTTTGGGGTATATATTGGTTTTATAGAGTTTTAAATATAAGGCGTGGTTGGCTTTAGAGAATAAGTTTATTTATTATATTAAAGGTCCTTATCAATTTGTTAACATATTATAGCGAATTTAGGCAGGTCTTTTAGCAGTTTTTTACCTACTAACTAGGCTCTAATCTCATCTAAAATAGCTCGTTGAAAAGCAGTAACTTTAGCGGCTTTATTCTAATCTAGTTCGCTAATAAGGCCTAAAAATTCCGAAAAGAAGCTGGTAAATTCTCGGTTCCGTTATTATAGGTTTTTAAGTTTAGTAACAGCTGTGTATTCGCGGCTGGCGTCATCGTATCTTCATTCTAGTAGGGAGACAAAGATTTCAAAACTAATAAAGGTGCCGTTATAGAAGAATAGATCTATAGTTTATACAGCGTCCTTACTTAAACGAGACATTCCATAGCTAATTTTGCTAGCTTTAGTGGGGTATCAGTTATAGTTTATTAAGAGTTTAAGACGGAGCTTAGTTACAAAGGGACATAGGTTGTTTTAATTTCTATTAAACATTAGAGGATTAGGGAGCTTTTTGGATTTTATAATAGGTATCGAATTCGTTATAGATATGGGTTAAGTTACTATTACTAGTTTAAAGTTCGCGTTTAAGGGGCCAGGTTTAAATATAGTTATGTTAATTTTATTTATAGGCGGTGTTGGGGTCTCTAACGTAAATGCTTAGATATTACGGAGTTCTTTACAGAGTGCTTCTATTAATCGCTAATACTGGGCTTCTAGTGCAGCCCGCTACTAAGCTAAGGCATCCGTAAAGGACTGTTATATTATAGTTAACTGTTCCCTAACTAGGGATATAATACTTATAGTTATCAAAAAGGATTTGGGTTCGTTTACTATTTTAATAATAGTTATTTTTTTTTAACGCAACATAATGTAAGGGCGCAAAGAGGCTTTGGGGAAGATTTAAAGGAATAATATAAATTCTATCTAAATCTAAGGGTATATAGCTCT